>JAEEGL013406876.1_pt1 | contig 41110 bp, 34 predicted proteins | sample 9134231 | NCBI WGS metagenome assembly JAEEGL01 (sample SAMN16246548, study PRJNA631951) | gut metagenome | biome: gut microbiome; feature: rumen; material: fiber-attached | host: Bos | place: Iran: Karaj | collected 2018-10
GGGGGGGGGGGGGGGGGGGGGGGGGGGGGGGGGGGGGGGGGTGGGGGGGGGGGGGGGGGGGGGGGGGGGGGGGGGGGGGGGGGGGGGGGGGGGGGCGGGGGGGGGGTGGGGGGGGCGGGGCGGGGGGGGGGCGGGGGGGGGGGCGGCGGGGAAGGGGGGGGGGGGGGGCGGGGGGGGGCGGGGGGGGGCGGGGGGGGGGGGGGGGTGCTGGAGGGGGCGGCAGAGGAGGGCGCGCGGGGGAGCAGCGTGGCGGAACGCGGCCGGTTCACCCGGAGGGCCGAGGTGAACAGGACGCGTTCCGAAATGCTGCTGCCCTGCGGGAAATTCTCTGCCGCCTTATACAGCAGGCCGGCCACCGTCTGGTGGCAGGCCGCTCTGATAAGGTCCATCCAGGTGTCCTCGTCCAGGGGCTGAGGGGGCGCTTCGCCCCTCAGCAGGAGAAGGAGTAGCTCAAGTGTCCTGTCTTCACTCATCGACGGAAAAGTCTGCGCAGGAAAGATCTTCTGTGATGACGCGAGGAGTGGTAATGGCGCTTGGCGCCGTTCACTATCTCGTATATCTCACCCCAGTCCGGCAGACCTCCAAGGTTGCGGTCGTCGATGTAGACATCGGCGACGAGCTTGGTGGAGGAGGTTTTGTCCGAGAAGGTGAGGCTTCCCATAGGGGTGTCGCTGTTCACCGAGTAAAATGACAGGCCGCGCTGCTTGCAGAAGCGTATCGCATCTTCCAGGAGTTCGCCTTCGCGGGAGGTCCACAGGATGATCTTGTGCCCCTCGGATGCAAGCCGGCGCAACGTATCTATGGCAAAGGGTTTTTCCTTGCCTATCTTCGGGTACTTGTGTTCTACGATAGTCCCGTCAAAATCTACTGCAATAATCATTTGTCGTCTTTTTCTCCATATCCGTAACCATAGCCATAACCATATCCGTAGCCATAGCCATAACCGTATCCATAACCATATCCGTAACCATATCCATAGCCGTAGGTGGTGCGGATGTCACCGCCGTTGAGGATGATGCTGGGATTGTTCAGGCGGCCGCTCTGGTAGACTGCCTCCAGTTCCGGAAGCGCCCTGCGGTCCACTTTCCCGCTGCGCAGGATGAACAGGTTCATATCCACCACCCTCTGGACGACCATCATATCGGCCACTGCATTGACCGGAACGCCGTCCAGCAGGATGAAGTCATATTCTTCCCGGAGTTCCTGGATGAGCGTGTCGAAGCGGGCACGTCCCAGCAGTTCGGCCGGGTTCGGCGGGATGTGACCTCCGGGGATGAAGTCCACTCCAGGCAGGACGTCCTTGTGCAGGATCTCCGCCAGCCGCACCGAGTCGTCAAAGATGTAGTTAGACAGTCCGGGGACGCCGTGCTTGAGGGAGAAGAAGTTCGACGCGGTCCTCTTCCTGAGGTCCATATCCACGAGCACCACCTTTTTCTTCGCATCGGAAAGGCAGGCGGCCATATTCGTTGTGAGGAAGGTCTTACCGGCCGAGGACGAGAACGACGTTGTGGCAATCACCGGATGCGCGCAGCCCTCGGGACGCATATAGTCCAGGTTCGTACACATAAGGCGCATAGCCTCGGTGAACACCTTGGACTTGGAGTTCTTGTAGGCCGTCGTGAGCGAGGTGTCTCCCTTCTCGCGCTTCTTTTCCCGGGCGAAGGGAATATCGGCAAGGAATGGCATAGTGGTGCCTTCCTCGATATCCTTGCGGGAATGGACCCGGTTGTCTATGATGATGCGGATTATGAGCACCATCGCAGGAATCAGAAGGCCGATGAGGAATGCCACCATAAGCATCTTGTTCCGTGAAGGATATACGGGAACCCAGCTGGAAGTGGCCGAGTCTATCATACGGGCATTGTTGTCGGCCATTGCCTGGGTGAGAGAGTTCTCCTCGCGCTTGTTAAGGAGGAACATATACAGCGTTTCCTTGATTTTCTGCTGCCTCTCTATGGACAGGAACCGGCGTGCCTTGGTAGGCATCGAGGTGAACTTCCGCAGGGAGTGCTGTTCCTGCTCGGAAAGGGCCTGCCGCTGGGATATGAGCATAGATATCCGGCTGTCAATGAAGCCGTTGACGTCGGCCTTGAGGTCCTTCAGGCCGTCTTCCAGCCCGCTCAGGGCAAGGCTGTATTCGCCGCCGCCCTTTAGGATGCTCTCCCTTTTTCGCACCGCGGCGTTGTAATTCTGGATAGCGCCTTCGATATAGCTGTCTTCCGTCACCAGGTTGGCCGGAATCACCTCATATCCCTGGAATGCCGACCGGACGTAGTCTTTCAGATAACGCATCGTGCTGAGCTTGGTCTCAAGCTCGACTATCTGCTTGTTGAGGGCGTTGTTCTGGTTCAGATAATCGGCAGCGGTTGCCTCAACATCCAGGATGCGTTCGCTGGTCTTGAGCCTGGACAGGTCCTCTTCCACCGTGCCCAGCTCATCCTGGATGATGGCAAGACGCTCGTTGATGAAGGCCGCGGTGTTCACTGCAATGCGGTTCTTTTCCCTGACGGCGTCTTCATTGTATTTCTGGACAAGCATATTCAGCACGTCGTCGGCCCTCATAAACGAATAGTCATTCAGGGAGAGCTGCAGGATGGAGCCGTCGGTCTCGGCCTGGACGACCTTGAGGCCGCCGACAAACTGCGTCGCCCTGGCGGGAACCAGGTTCTTTATCACCTTGATTTCCTTGCCCATATAGGAGCTGAAACTGGAATTGGGGGAGAATATCACCTTGTGCCCCGCCACCAGGAGCGTATCACCCAGCTGGACCGTCTGTTTCTCCAGTCCGGAGCCTTCCACGGTTATCTGCGTTTCTCCTGAAGGAATAACCTTCAGCTGGCACTTGAAGTCTCCTTCATTCCTGAGCACGAACATCCTCACCGGAGCGTTCCGGTAGAGCTCGACGTTACGCAGCCTGTCCTTCTCGATATAGTCGATGTCGGCATCCAGGGTCGTTACGACCATCTGCATCAGTTCGCGGGACTGGAGCTGGAGTATCTCGTTGGACATGCTCACGTGGTTGATGAGGCTGCTGTAGGCACCCATCTGCACGGTACTCTGGGTGTTCGACGGGTCCTTGATGATGATCGTCGCATCGCTCCTGAAGACGTGCTGCATCTTGGAATAGCGGTAATATGCGAAACCCACGCACAGGGCTACGCATATGACGAACAGGTACCAGTGACTGAGCAGGTAGAAGAACAGGTCTACCAGGTTGATGGTGCTGCTATTGTTGTTTTTCTCGTTCATAGCTTATCTTTTTGACCATATGATGGCATTTACGACAATGGACATAAGCGAAAGCCCCGCGGTTACGAAGCTCATTGTGGTCTGGCCGCTGGCGCTGAGCCTCACGCCCTTGGGTTTTATGTACACCACATCGTTCTGCTTGAGGTAGAACACCGGCGAGTCGAAGAGGTCCTTGCTCTGGAGGTCCACCGAATAGGAGCGGCGGATGCCGTTCTCTGTCCTTATGACCATCACATCCCTGATGTCGGACCGGTTGGAAACGTCGCCGCTGGTCGCCAGCACCTGGAGGATATTGATGCTGTTCCCCTTTACCGGGACCACGGCATTTCCCGCGCTGCCTATCACCGTGACGCTGAAATTCTCAAGCGTCACGTTCACGATGGGGTCTTTGATCAGTCCGTTCGCCCTGATTCCGTCGGCTATGCCGTTGCGGATCTGGGAGAGGGTTGCGCCCCAGACGCTTATGGTGCCCAGCACCGGGAATTCGATGTTGCCGTTGCGGTCCACGACATATTTAAGGCCGGTCGTCCCTTCGCTGAAGAGGTTGAACGGGGCGGCCAGTTCGGGGGTGGAACTCGTGACCGTTATGCCAAGGCAGTCGTCAGGCTGGATCACAAGCTCCGGTGCCGGAGTAACCGGATAATCCGTGTTGTAGGCCATATCCATAAGGTAGCTCATCTGCTTTGCAGTCGTACAAGACAGCATAGTGAGCAGGACTGTCCACACCGGGAATAACTTAAACAAGCGCTTCATATATCTTAAGTATTGAATTAATCATCCTGTCTTCGCTGAACAGCTGCCCGAAACGGGAACGGGCGCCTTCCGCAAAGGCCTCATAATGGCTCATCACATCCTGTATTGCGGCGGCAAGCTCCTCGGGGTCCCCCGGAGTGACGTTCCTGCCGGAGACTCCGTCTTCGTTCACCCACGACACGCCCGAGCCGGGAATGTTCGTGGCCACGACGGGCTTTCCGCAGGACATCGCCTCTATCTGGACTATCCCGAACGCCTCCGTCTTCATAATGCTGGAAAGGACGAATATGTCGCAGGCTCCGTAGTAGGATGGCAGCTTGTCTTCGGAAAGGTAGCCTTCCAGGCTGACCCTTCTGCGGAGATGCTCGCTGGCTATAAGCTTCTTAAGGGACTTCCTCAGAGGGCCGGAGCCGCCGATGACAAGGTGGTAGTCCTTAGGCAGATGCTTCATAGCCCTGATGAGCACCGGATAGCCTTTGTAGGGCACGAGGCGTCCTACCGAGAAGATTATCTTCTTTCCCGGGAAACGGTTCTTTATCTGAGCCGCCCCGTCAGGGTCGGAATCTATGGGTTTTATGCCTATCGGGACATATGTACACTTTGCCTGGACGTCCTTCAGATAGGGCGAGGCGGCGATGTAGGCAGGGGTCGTGCCCACTATGACATCGGCCCTTTTCACCAGCCAGTCCTGCAGCGGCCGGTAAAGCCAGAGCAGGAACTTCTGGGACAGGATGTCGCTGTGCCAGTGGAGCACCACCTTTCCCTTGAATCCGCTAAGGCGCAGGGCAAGCGCGGCCATAGGGTCCGGATGATGGACGTGCACTATGTCGTAGTCGGCCTTGTGGCGGCGGAGCCAGCGGACCATTGCCGGCGATATCATCGTGGCCGCTTTCCTGGCAAGTGCCCTGACGCGGAAAACGCGGCCGTGGGCATTGAAGCGGAACGTACCGTCGGGCTGTTCGAAGCAAGCATCGTGCAGATCGGTCTTGGAGGAGGAAAGGCTTGCGCAAAGCATATCGCAGTCCACACCCTCGGCCGACAGGCCCCTGGTGAGGTTCCACATCACTTTCTCCACGCCTCCTCGGATAGGATAAAATTTACCCAGCTGAAGTATTTTCATATTCGTTGAAAAGTTTATCCCATTGTTTCATAATGGTTTCAAAGTCAAAGCGGACGGCCTGAGCGGCAGCCTCTTGCCCCATACGCCGGCGGGCTTCCGGGTCCCGTATGAGCCCCAGCAAGGCCTTTGCGAGTGCCTCAACGTCACCTTCCTTCACAAGAAGCCCGGTGAGAGAGTCGATTATAACTTCCCTGGGGCCGCACTGGCAGTCGAAACTGACGGCAGGAACGCCGTAGGCCTGAGCCTCGATAAGGGCCATCGGCAGGCCTTCGTAGCGGGAAGACATCGCCAGGATGGCGGCATTTCGGTACTCGGAAGGCATATCCTTCACATTGCCGCACAGTTTCACGCTGGAAGAAAGCCCCAAAGAGTCTATCTGCCCTTGCAGCTGATCCCGAAGTTCACCCTCGCCCAGCAGGCGCAGCTGCCACCCGTGACCGGGCCCGAGGGCGTCGGAGACGATTTTCCAGGCATCGATGAGGCGGTCCAGCCCTTTCTGGTACATATACCTTCCCACTGCGATGACCGTCTTGCCGTCGTGCTCACCCGGGATGATGCCGTCAAGGCGGATGCCGTTGGGGATGGAGCATATGCCGGGGATATCCCCCCACATCGAGAGGTCTTCCCTGGTCAGGGTCACGAAGCGGTCGAACCGCCTCACCTGACGCACTTCATTGGAGCTGCGGAGCCTGTCCACAAGCCCCCAGAGGCCTCTGCGGCCATACTGCAGGCGCTTCAGACGCGAGAAATGGAGTTCCAGCACCTTACGGCTCCCGTCCTTGACCTCAGGCAGGAAACTCTGCTCGTTGCAGAACATCGAAACGGTTATGTCGGGGCGGATTTCCATAAGGGCCCGGGTAAGCCGCCTGCGGTGGCGATACTGCTTCAGCGGATAATGGACTATCTTGTTCCACAGGCTTGCGCCGTTGTTGTCTTCGTAGCCGATGGCCAGGTCCCGCCTCGCGATACGGCTGTCCAGCGGGAACGCATCGGGACGCCCTTTCTGCTCTGTGGTTATGATTGTCACCTCGTAACCGTGGGCGGCAAGCCAGTTGGCCTTGTCGGTGAGGATCTTCTCCATCCCCGAAGGACGGTACAGGCCGGCTATGTTATAGACTATGCGCATATCTTTGACGAAATAAGGGTGCTTGCCTTATGGACGGCGAAGGCCAGAAGGACGGTGAGCGCATAAACGGCTATGATGAACAGCAGCCCAGAGTCTATGGGGAGCCTGTCCCTGAAAAGTTCCATAGGAATACCGTGGCAGAGGTATATCTCGTAGGAGATACCGCAGATGAAGGTAATGACCGGCCCGTGGAGCCTGCCGATGGGAAGACGCGCCACAAGCAATGCGACGATAGTGGGAATCAGGATATAGCAAAGCGTCCACAGGTATGGATTGCGCGGGAGATACAGGACCAAAAACACTATGGACAGAACGCCAAGCAGGGCGTAATACCTGTATGGCCGCTCTTCGCAGAAAGCGTATATTTCTTTTTCCTTCCAGGCAAACAGTGCTCCGGCAGGGAAAGACAGGGAGCATATCCACCAGCACCAGTCGTAGCCGGCAAGGATCGTTGCCGCCATCCAGGCAAGGGTGCCAGCCAGAAGGCCGGCGGCTTTCCATTTCCCCGGGAGGAACTTGAATGAAAGGTAATAAACAAGGTAGAAGAATACTATGGCTTCGGCAAACCAGGAAAATGGCAGTATCGGCGTACCGTAGAGAACCAGGTTTTTCCAGTCGCCGAGGTAATCCCGCCCGGGATTCCAGAGCAGAAGGTAATAACAGGCAAGTGCAAGAAGCGCGGGCAGCACGATGCGCAGGAACTTTTTCCCAAGGAACGATTTCAGGTATGCGGGGCCCTTGCCCTGGTAGGAACGGACAAGGCCGAAACCCGATATGAAGAAAAACATCGACACTATCGGAGCCCCCAGTTCCCGGGCAGGCTTCAGCCACCCCAGGTCCAGGAAGAAGTTCAGGTGGTCCGCCACGATCAGCAGCGCCATCAGAGCCTTTACCAGAATGAGTTTGTCCTTATCGAATGACATCATAACAGCTTGCCGTACAGCTTTATATATTCTTCCAATGCGAGGCTCTTGTCGAAGTGGCCGAGCGCATATTCCCGGCACGATGTGCGCCACTCTTCCCTGCCCTGCCGGCGTATTTCCTGCAGGCAGCCGTAAAGGCCTTTCACATCGCCCTGTTCAACGACGAATCCTGTCTGGGGGACGACGGATTCGACGCTTCCGCCTGTGCGGTAGGTAACCACCGGGGTTCCGCAGGAGATTGACTCGAGGTTGACGGTGGGATAGTTGTCCTGCCAGGTGGGATTGACAAGGGCCGTTGCAGCGCGGTAAAGCCCCACCAGCGTCTGCACATCCGCCGTCCTTTCGATGGTGATGACTCCTTCCGGAAGCGACCGCTTCTGGCTTTCCGTCATCTTGCCGACGAGCACCAGCTGCTCGTCGGGGGCGAGAAGACCGGCAAGCGCCGCCAGGTCCCCAAGCCCCTTTTCCTCAAGCCATATGGAGGCGACGGCAAGATAATAGACAGGCGCCTTTATGCCGAAGCCCTGGGGAATCTGAGAAGTCCCCGCAGGAGCAAAAACACCCGTGTCGATACCGTTGTGGATGCAAATACAAGGCACCTGACTAAGGAAAGAGTGTGCCAGCTCCCCTTTCATCCACTCGGAAACTACGACCAGCGTAAGGTTGGGGATTGCGCTGAAAAGGCTTTTTTTCAGCTGGTAATTGCGTCTTGAGCGGTCCAGGCCATAACTTGAGGGGAAACTTTTCTTGCAGGGACAGTCGTGGCAGAGGGTCTGCCAGCGGTCGCATCCTGCAGAAGAATAATGGTAACAGTGACCCGTATAGAGCCAGCAGTCGTGGACTGTCCAGACAACCGGCTTTCCGGACGCGGCCAGATAGGCACTCAGTTCGGGATAGTTCAGCCAGTACCCGTGGAGGTTGTGTATATGGATTACATCCGGATCGATTTCCCGTATGCGCCTTATGAGCTTCCTGGTGGCCCGGCGGGAAGCCAGCCCGTGGGCGTCGAAAAGGCGGGTCGCAATCCAGTGGCACAGCAGGTCGAAGCGGTTCCCGACCGGGATAAGCTTCGAGCTGTGCGGCTTTATGCCGTCACGGGCACCACTGTAGGCGATATAGCTCTCCCATCCTGCGGAAATGGCCTTTTCGCCTATTTCACGCATAATCTTTCCAGTCGAGGTGCTCTCCCGGATTACAGGGTTAAGTTGGAGAAGCTTTTTCATCCTGTGGGCTCCTTTTCATTAAGACAGGCCAGCACGAAGAACGGCGCAAATATCATTATGATGTCGCTGGACACCTTGACCCATCCCACCATATTCACCAGCAGGATAAGCAGAAACAGCATCCGGTCCCTGGAAAACATCCTCCAGCAAGTCGCGGTAATCCTGACGAATACCCCGGTCAGGAGCAGGAGGCCTATACCTCCGAAATAGAATATATAACGCAGGTAGCCGATGTCCGTGTCCATATAGAAACCGGTTTCCAGCTGTCCGAAGCGGTCCGGCGTGCCCTCTTCATTGAAGAAGAGCCCGTCCCCTATGGCCCAGGTCTTTATGGATTCCGGCCAGACGACCATTCCCTTGAGGATGTTCGTGGAGTTTGTCTCCCAGTAGCCTTTCTCCACGAGGGAGAAGAAGCCTTCAAAGCCGAAGCGCAGGTTGCTCCGGAAAGAGTAATTAGTCCGGTAAAGAAGGACGATAAGGGCAAGGCTTAAAACCAGGCTGATGGAAGCGGTCACCCAAAATCCGCTCACATAATGTTCCTTTTTCTCGATGAAGAACAGTATGATCCAATACAGCAGGGCTATGCCGACACCGATGATCGTTGTCCTGGAAATCATATTGCCGACCACGGTAATGATTATGAACGAGACTATATACAACGCCTCCCGTGCCCTCTGCGTCGTGGAATCCGTGTAGTGGATCAGGTGGGCAAGGATAACCAGTACGGCGGCAAAACGCAGTCCGGAGGGGTCCAGGGCGGCACCGAGACCATATATACGACCTTCCGCCGGGCCCATAAAGTCCGCGGCATTTCCCATCAGGCTGTCGACAAAGGACTTGAGCGGGGGATAGAGCGTCATTGTATATGCCAGCAGGCACTGCGCCACACAGACATAGATAAGGTACTGTCCGATAAGTTCCACGGAGACCTCGCCGTGAACTGCCCTGATGAGCCACACGACCGTGTAGGCTCCGCCCATCCACACCCAGGCGGAAACGATGTACTGGGCGTATGAGGTGTCAATCGTGTTGTTGATGGTTATGACAAAATAGGTCCACACGCTCACCACGATACTTATGATGCTGAACATCAGGAAATCCTTGGAGATGACGAAAGACCTGCCCCGCAGCATGTCCAGGAAGAACAGGACAAGGCCGAAGGCGGCTATCACCATCTTCGTGTTGACGTTCGACAGGAACGGCAGGTTGAAGGGGAAGATGAACAGGCTTACGATTATTCCCGTCAGTATGACAAGTATGGTCTTTCTCATAAGAACCTATCCGAATAAGCGGTGAAAGCCATAGAACACCTTGTCCACGGCAAAGCAGTAGAGCCTTACCAGGAAGAAAAGGTTATGGGCGGCGCACTGCTGGACAAGCCGCGTGCGCAGCGGAAGATAATGATTGTCACTGATATACCGATTCGCCTCGGGGAACCACTCCTTCCAAAGCCTGAACTGCTCTTTGCTGCCTCCCATCAGGAAAGGAAGCTTTACGTTCAGCTTGAAGAAGGCTATGTCCTTCTCGGTGAAAGGGTACTCCCGGATGCTCTCCAAGGTACGGTTCACATTGAAAAGTATATCATCCAGATTCTTGCGTGAAAAGGCATTTGAATATGCCCCCGGATTCAGTTTGAAATAGTGGTACAGCGCCTCGGGGACATATGCCACCCGCGCGGCCCGTGCCGTGACGGGAATCATCGTCATATCCTCCCCCATCGCGTGGCCCTCGGGGAATGAGATGCCCTCGAAAAGCCTTGCGCGGACCAGCTTGTTCCACACGTTGTATTTGGCAGTTCCGCCGAAATATCCTTCCCGGACCATCGTTTCGCCATCCTGGAAGGAAGGGTTGCCAAGGCGCCTGCGGGAGCCGCCGAAGTCCAGGTAATAGTCGCAATATGCAATGTCGGCATCGGCTTTGACGGCGGCGTTGTACAGCTGCTCGACCATAGTGGGCTCCAGCCAGTCGTCGGAATCGACATTGAGGATCCATTCGCCGCTGCACTCCTTAAGACCGGTGTTCCTTGCGGCAGGCAGTCCCTTGTTCTGAGGGTGGACAAGGACCCGCACATCGCGCTTGTATTCCGAACACACACGCCTTACGATATCGATACTCCCGTCCGGAGAGCCGTCATCGACGAAGATGAATTCCACATCGGTGAAGGTCTGCTCCATAAGCGACCTTGCGCAGCGCTCGATGTAGGCCTCAACCTTATAGACGGGTATTACGACGGAAACCATCATATCACAGACTGTCTTTCAGATACCGCTCGCTGCTTTCCACGAGTTTCCCGAGCGCTTCCCTGCTCCCTTTCAGGCGAAGCAGACCGGCTGCATCCAGGTTGACCGTATCCCTGTAATCATATATGGAATCCCCCGCGCCGACTTCCTCCAGCAGGGACTGTATGCGGCTGTCCGCACCCGAGCGGGAATCCACAACGCCGATAAGCGGCTTGTCGTTGATTAGGGCGAAGCAGGCTCCGTGGAATGAAGTCGTTATGACAAAATCGGCATTCCTGAAAAGGAAGGCGAAATCCTCAGGTCCGGCCGCTTTTATCAGCTTCGAATCCGGCCGAAGGACATCCTTGGCCCTCCCCTGGAGGAATATCACCTTGAGACCCAGCGTCTTCTGCACCTTATCCACGATGGCGTAAATCCCGGGGAACGGGTCGAACATATATGAAAGGGCATACACCAGGATATACTTTTCGCCCGTCCTGTATTTCGACCGCTCTGAGAGGGAATCCCACGCATCGCGGCCAAGCAGCAGCGTGGGGTCGCAGCAGACAGAAGCTTCCTTGCCGGTCAGCTCCCTTATGATTTCCACGCCGGAACGTTCCCTCACGGAGATGGACTGAAAACGTGATAAGTACTTGGAATACAGCTCCTTAACTCCGCTCTCCATAGTCCCCGCCGCGATGCTCGAGGCATATGATATCTTCCTGGAATCCGGAGCCGTGAAAGCAAGCATAAAGTTCACGTCGTCCCCTATGAAACGGGGGTTCCACACCTGGTCGCTACCGACGATGTACAGGTCGTACTGCGGAGGGTTTTCCATTATGCTTTCCCCGGTGTAAGAGCGCTCTGAAAGCACCAGGTTACGCCTGTAGAAGGCCTTGAACTTGCGCTTCATCCTGGTCACGGGAAAGCCGAAAAGCACATTGCGGAAAAAGGCAATGACCCTGGCCCCGGGTGAAGGACGGGAAAGGCTTTTGTCCTCGTACTTATAGTCGATGATCTCACTCCCATATCCCATATCGCGCAGCTTTCGCTGCAGGGCATAGGCCTGAAGAGCCGAACCGCAGTTCAGCACCTTGTGCATTGTTATGATGCCAATTCTCATTTCCCGCGGCGGTCCAGGGGATAACGCAAAAGCATTTTGACGCGCTTGGCAAGCGTAAGGTTCTCCAGGGAGTCACGCTGCCCCACCCAGAAGTCCCTGGCAAAGCTTTCGTCGAAGAAAATGGACCTTCGGTAGCAACTCCACCATATATCCATATTCGGGCAGGGCCCGTTCCAGGGCTTGGCTCCGTTGTAATGGACGATTCCGCATCGGAGGGCGCGCTCAATCTCCTGGGCGCCATAGAGTTCCTCCATTTCCTTTCGCCTGCGGACTATCAGGTCGTAAAGCTGGACGGTCATACAGTAGGAGGGCCCCAGAGGAAGGATACGGCCGTTGCAGGAGATATTGATTATGTCCATATCCTGATACAGGTAGTCGTTCTTCCCGAGGGAGCGGAACTTTTCGAGAAGGCCGTCGGCAAGCAGACGGGCGCTGTTGATTACCAGGTTGCCCGAGTAGAAATAGCCTTTCTGCCAATCCAGGCCCACCTTATCAGTTATATATTTCCTGAAGGAAGGGCGAAGGCGGGAGCAGTTATCCACGCCGGCGAAATAGTTATCGCCAAGGTCCACGTCGTAGAACTTGCCCAGGTCCTCGCGGATTATCACGTCGACATCGGAGTATAGCAGCTTGTCGTATTCGGGGATAAGTTCCGGGGACAGAAGGCGGTAATAGGCCGTCTCGGGAATGCCGCGGACCTCATATCCGCCCACGAACTCCCCTTCCACACGGCGGAAAGTAAGATGGCAGTTTCCATATCGCTGAGGCAGTTCATTCAGCCGGCTACCGGAGAAATCGCACTCGGGGCCGTGCAGGACGAATATGTCATAGAAGGTGGACGGGTCCGCACTTTCCGCAAGCGAGGTAAAGCACACCCCGGCCGCCAGTTCCAGCGACGAATCAAAGGTAAAAAGTATGGGAACAGTTTTCATACTCACACGCGGATTTGTCTTAAAAGCCGTATCATCCAGCCAAGGGAGGCATATCGCAGGTGGCACAGCATCTTCTTTTTAAGAGGCAGGTCGGATCGGCGCAGACGGCTCCGGTAACGGGAATATATAAGCCGGTAATCCGCTTCCTCGTCCTTTCCTGCATATGTCGAATCATAGACCCTTGCGGCTGCGTAGCTGTCGAATGCCTTCTGATGGTCAGCCCCCTGCATATAGGGTTCCATCGCCTCGAGAAGAAGGAGCCACTCCCTCACCGGGCGGGAATGCCACTGATTGGTAATGGAACCTCCGTTTATGGATTTGTCGTAATGATAATATGCCTTTCCCACATAGGCCACCTTGAGCGGATTTGCCAGCAGGCGGATAAGCAGGAGCTGGTCTTCGCAGCAGTTCACCCCGCTTAAGAAGCTGATGCCGAATTGCTTATACAGGCTGTGGCGGATCAGCTTGTTCACCATTCCGGCGTGCAGTACATTCAGCATCTTCCACTGGATGGCTCCGGGGTCCTGGGTGAGGGGGTCCTGACGCTTCCACACCCTGCGGTCGCCGAACTCCTCGACTATATCGCAGATGACCATATCCGCATCCGTCTTCTGCTGTTTGAGGTGCATCCCCTCCAGCATATCGGAGTCGATCCAGTCGTCGGAATCGACAAATATGGAAAACCGGCCCCGGGCCATCTCCAGGCCTTTCTGACGGGCCAAAGCCACTCCCCCGTTCGGCTGGTATATGCTCCTGATACGTTCGTCCCTGAAAGAGTCGACGACATCCTGGGTGGAGTCGGTGCTGCCGTCATTTATGACCAGCAGTTCGAAGTCCTGCAGCGACTGGGAAAGTATACTCCTAATGCACCGTGCAATGGAGCTCTGGGCATTGTATGCCGCAACGATGACCGATATTTCAGGGGCTACTCCTGCCATCTTTTCAAATGCTCCTTAAAGGGACAGGCGTCGAATATGGCCTGGAAATCAATATCCTTCGCAACGCCGAAACGCGACGTTTCTTCCAGGGTGGCATCAAGGTCTTCGCGGCTGCCGATATACACCGGCCCCCGGACATCCCTTCCCACGGAAGCGAAGTAATCCATATACTTGAAACCGCCGCCGGCAATGTTGTCCGAGAAACGGGCCCACACGGAAGGAATGCCGTAACTGTCGGCCACAATCAGGCCGTGAAGCGAACTTGAAAGGATCATCTCGCACGAGCAGACGGCATCCGGAATATCGTGCCAGTGCTCATATGAGGCCATACTGATTATCAGCACATCCGGCCTGGATATGATGGACCTCACCAGAGGATTCTTTTCATCGGCGTAATGGGGAATTATCCCATATTTGTACTTCTTCCGGGACTTGGGACGGTAGTATTTCGACACCAGCAGCGCCGGGTCGCCATAAACCGGCGGGCAGTCTATTCCCTGGTCGAGGAGCCTCTGCCTGGTAAGGGGGCCGCGCACCGAATGCACTTTCCGTGGCACTATGTGGATGATGCTCCTGTCCGAGCGGAAGCCGCTTCCCCATATTTCCATATTTTTTCCGAAGCACTCACCCAGAATGGAGCCGATACAACTGTAGGTCTTTACGGGAAGATGGGGGAATATCCTGGAATGGTTCAGTATAAGTACCTTCAAATCAGAGATTTCCTCCAGGAAGCTGATATTGATGTCGTCGCCCCAGTTCTGGCGGGCAAAACCCAGTCCCTGCCTGCGGACATAGGCATAGACAAATATCTTTTTGCACCTCAGAAGAGACGCTGCGTCACATAAAAAGCGCCTCAGGGAAAGTATGAAATGCCGGGACATAGGTATTACCGGGATGAAGGTTTCAATCTGGAAAACTGCTCAAGCAGAAAGGCCTTTTCACCTTTCTCCAGCAAAAGAAAATATACGCTCAGCGCGCAGCAGGCAAATGACAGTCCCGAGAAAAGGAACAGCCTCAGCCACACGGAGCTGACGGGAATCTGCTGCACGAGGAAAGACAGGGCAACGGGAATCGTCATCACAAGCAGAGGCTTGACTATCACCTTTTTCACCCACTGAGCTATTGGGAAATCATACCATTTATTCCGCATCAGCACCAGCCTCGCGACGATAAGGGCCACGTCAATGGCAAGGCGGACGGCTATGACAAGATACGGAACATAGCCCAGGGACAATGCTATCCAGCAGAAAATGAGGTTGGTCGAATATATCAGCGACACCGTAACCTGGTACTTGCGGATGTCCTTGTCGGAGGTAATAAGGGTTATCAGGGGGTTGCAGATGCTTTCGAGATATATGCAGAAAAGCGTCAGCAGGCAGAATTCCACGGCATACTGGGGATAGTTTCCCAGCCATATCCCGAGGAAATCCTTAATCTCGAAACATATGGGCACGAGCAGGACCAGGATCAGATAGGCCGAAAGCCGCGAAGCCCGGATAGTGAGTTTTGAAAGCTCGAAGGAATCCCTTGTAACATAGTACTTTGTGATCTGCGGACGGAAAGCGGCCTGGAAGTTCGAGACGAACTGGCTCACGACGGAGACGATCTGGTTGCTGACGCCCATAGCGGCGTTGACCACAACGCCGTTATAATAGTTCACAAGCATCGTAACGCCCTGATTGGTACCCACATAGGTGGCCGTTCCAAACAGGGCCCAGCCAGTATATGAGAACAGGCCCTTGAAGGTGCTGCGGTTCTTCGGTCTTCGGAACCGGCACATCTGAAACGAGCGGTAGCAGTAGATACGGTATATGATGACGTTCAGGACTCCGATGACGAAAATCAGCAGGGCATATATGATCAGCTTGTCCCCGCTGATTGCCCGGATAAGGAATGCCACCGCAAGCTTGAAGAGCACGTCGAAGATGGAAAAGTAGGCATACACCGACATCTTCTCGTGGGCGATGATTGTGGCGTTGAACGGGGCCTGCAGCACCGAGAGGAAAGTGGAAAATATGGACAGCTGGTAGACGACATTGGCCGCTCCCATCCTTTCCGGCGGGATATTCATCACCGAATTGAGGAACCACAGGCCTATGGTCTCCCCAAGCAGCACGATAGCCAGGCCTATCAGCAGGTGTGATACGATGGCGGTCGAGAACACCTCCCGCTGCGAATCCACGTCGCCTTCGGCCAGTTCGGCCGTTATATAGCGCTGGGTCGCTCCGGTCAGGCTGCTGTTTATGAAGGTGAAGAATACGATTATCCCGCCCACGACGTTGTAGATGCCGTAGTCCTGTACCCCGAGGGTGTTGAAGACTATCCTCGTGGTATACAGCGATACCAGGAGGATGACGAACATCCTCAGATACATGTACATCGTATTCTTCGCGATGCGTATGTTGTTGGCTGTGGGCATTTTACCTATCGGCAGGAGATGGCGTAGGCAAGGCGCAGGAACTTATGGCCTATCTGGTAGAAGGGCCGCAGGAGTCCCGGGCTCCGGGACTCTTTTTCCTGCAGCAGGCGCACTGAGGTGTAGTGCTTAATTTTCTTTGACAGCTTCCTGTAAAGTTCCGGTGATATGCTATCCTTTACTGCATCCAGATCGGCCATATACTGGGCGGCAATCCTGCCGGTGCTGAAATTACTGATGGCGCCACTCAGGTTGCTGCCGTGGATCCTGTACTTGAGCAGCAGTTTCGAACTCCTGAGCGTCGGGCCCATCAGAATGCAGCGGAAGCGCAGGACGCTGTCCTCCGTCTGGCAGTCATCGGCCAGCCTTCCGAACCTCTCCAGGACTTCCCTCCTCAGTGCAAGGGCCACTCCGCCCGTCATAAATGATTTGGATTTCAGATACTTCCCGTCATCGACGCGAAGAAGCGAGTCCGAACCTAATAATCCTTTTCCAGTCTGGTTTCCGTCGCTGTCTATCGTTATATATGACCCGGTAACGGCCATTACCGAGGGGTCCTTCTGAAAATAATCCATCTGGATGGACACCCTTTCCGGCAGGGAAACGTCGTCGCCGCCGTTAAGGAAAATATATTCCCCGTGGGCCATCTCGAAAAGAAGCTTGTTGACGTGAGGAACAAGCCCCAGGTTCCTTTCGTTCCTGTTCAGGATGATCCTGTGAGGTCCGTCGTAGCCCTCAACCGCCTTTTTCAGGACTTCGAAAGTGCCGTCCGGAGAATTGTCGTCGGAAAAGATAATCTCCAGGTTAGGATATGTCTGCCCCAACGCCCCGGCAACAGTCTCTTCCACAAAGCGTTCGTGCCTGTAAAAGAGAACCACCAGCGTAGCAAGGGGATAATCAGCGTGCACCATCGGTTCCAAGCAGATATCGGCTTACCGGCACTACAAAAAGCTTCCTGCACGCAATGGCCAGAAGCACGGTAAGAAGCAGATAGACAGGTACATACAGCAACTTATCGTCTATCCCGATATAATTATTCTTGATAAAGTCGAAATATCGCAGGCAAACCCCGTGTATCATATAAATTTCGAAACTGAATCCGCCAAGGAAGACCAACGGCTTCCAGGAAAAGACGCTCCTTCCGCCAACGGGCTCCAGGGAAACCAGGATCAGCAGTACGCAGACAAGGGGCGCAAAGATAAGTGAGCACATTAAATAGCGCGTCTCAAGCACAATGGACAGGAATATCAACAGAGCGAGGCTTGCGTACATAAGAATCCTCAGGAGCACTGCCGACGATCCCCTGATCTTACCCTTTAAAGACAGGAATAAACATGCCGACAGGATTCCTAGGATATAGTCCATCAGGCGGACCAGCGGATTGATGTATAGCCAGAAATGCCGGGATTCATCCTTAAGAGTGACAAACAGTACCAGATAAGACCCCAGGAGTGCTGTAAAAAATACGGCAGTCCATCGTTTTGACTTCAATATCGCTTCAATTCCTTTTAAAAGAAGCGGAAATACCGCCACCAGGAACAGCATAGTCGAAAGGTACCACGACGGGGCGTTGAAGGAAAAATACACGCTCTTGAGCGGGACCCAGCTCTGCAACAGGGCCGCATTCAATATTAGCGGGCCCACTTTGTCTTTTCCGAACTCCCCGGTCAGCAGCATCAGCGTCAGGATGGCGGCAAGGCACAGCCAGTGAAGCGGATAGTATTTTGCGATGCGCCTGAATATGAAGCCTTTATATGAGAAGTCTCTTCCCAACACCTTGTCCTTATAGCCAAGCGTCATTACAAATCCGCCCAGGACAAAGAAGAATTCGACGCCAAGATACCCGCCACCGGTGTACGCAATCGTATGGTGAAGGAATATCGCGATTATGAAGATAAAACGCAGGGAAGAGATTTCCTGTATCGCCTTCATTCTATTTTTATCCTCTGAACCCGTTTATGACGTCTACCACCCGGGCGACTTCTTCCTCTTTGATGCAGGGGCCGATGGGGATGCTCAGTTCTTCCTCGGCAATCCTTTCGGTAATGGGGAGGCTGAAATGGGCAAACACCCTGTAGCACTCCTGCTTGTGCGGGGGGATGGGATAGTGGATGAGTGTGCCTATGCCATTTTCCTTCAGACAGGCCTGTAATTCATCCCTTTTAGGACTGAAAACAGGGAAAAGATGATACACGTTTTGTGCATCGGGAAGCCTCTCCGGCAGGGACACGAGCGGATTATGGATATTTTCGTAATAATACGCTGCTATAGCCCTGCGGTGGGCGTTTTCAGCGTCCAGATATTTCAGTTTCACGTCCAGGACCGCTGCCTGGATCTCGTCCAGGCGGCTGTTACGGCCGGTATATTTGAAGACATATTTCTTCTGGCTGCCGTAGTTGGCAAGGGTCCTGACAGCTTCGGCAAGAGCCGGGTCGTCGGTGGTTACGGCGCCCCCGTCGCCAAGGGCTCCGAGGTTCTTGCCAGGATAGAAACTATGCCCCGCGGCATCGCCTATGGAGCCTGTCCTCCTGCCGTCCTGGGTGCGACATCCGTGCGCCTGGGCATTGTCCTCGACCAGCTTGAGGCCGTACCTGCGGCATATTTCGCCGATCTTTTCGGTGTAGGCGTTTCGGCCATAAAGGTGGACTATGGCAATGGCCTTTGTCCTGCCCGTTATGGCCTCTTCGATGCGGTCCTCGTCAATTTCAAGCGTTTCCGGGCGGGGCTCCACCAGAACTGGTTTTAGCCCGTTTTCAGTAATTGCCAGGATAGTGGCGATGTACGTATTTGCCGGCACGATGACTTCGTCGCCAGGCTTCATTACCCCAAGCTCAATGTAGGAGCGGAATATCCATATGAGGGCATCCAGGCCGTTGGCGCAGCCGATGCAATACTTCGTCCCGATGTAATCGGCATAGTGCCTCTCGAACAGGGCGTTCTGCTCTCCCTGGAGATACCAGCCGCCTGCAACGACCTTCGCCACGGCCTCCTGGATTTCATCCCCGTGGAGGGCCGTAACGTCTTTAAGCGATAAGAATGGAATCACTCGTCTGTCTTTTTTACGAACTGTGCAGGATTGCCAAACCACACTTCCCCTGCGGGGACACTTCTGGTTACCACCGAACCGGCACCTACCATAGCGTTTTCGCCTATCGTTATTCCGGCCAGAATCGTAGCATTGGCGCCTATCGAGGCACCCTTTCTCACTATTGTGCGCTCCGGGGTTTTATGAACCTTGGACCGGGGGAAAAGATCGTTGGTGAACGTAACGTTCGGGCCGATGAAAACGTTGTCTTCCACCTGCACGCCGTCCCAGAGCTGGACACCGGATTTCACCGTCACGTTATCGCCGATGCGCACGTCATTCTCCACCAGCACGCCTGCGCAGATGTTGCAGTTACAGCCGATTACGGCATCCTTAAAAATGACGCAGAACTGCCAGATATTGGTATTCTCACCGACGGCGGAAGACTTGCAGTCTGCCAGGGGATGGATGAAAGCCATTTGTCAGAGTTGTTTTCTATAATCCAGAAATTCCTGATAGTCACGGATATAGTCCTCTTTCACATAGATGTCAGAGGCAAGGACCATACACACTGCTCCGGAGGAAAAGTCGTCAAGGTCCCTCCATATTCCCGGCCGGACAAGCAGTCCCTGATAGGGACGGTTCAGGAAGAAAGTCCGTTTCACCCGGCCGTCGTCCAGCGTGACCTGGAAAGAGCCGCTGGCCGCTACAATCAGCTGCGACAGATTCCTGTGGGCGTGCGCTCCCCGAGAGGAGCCTCCCGGCACGTCGTAAAGGTAATAGACCCTTTTGGTGTCAAAGGGAAGCGTGCCGTCGTTCTCAACAACGGTGATGCTGCCTCTGCGCTCACCCGTGATTTTACCCAAATCGATTATCGGACAGTCGTTTACGCTATATTTCGCCATTGTCCTGTAGTGCTTTCACCTTGTCTATGTCGCGAACATACTGGGCCGCATCGTAATGCTCCGACGAGAGCACCATCGCAAGGGAATTGGTGGAGAAATTGCGGAACTCGTGCCATATGCCACGGGGTATGTAGAGCCCCTCGTAGGACCGGTTCAGATGGACGGTCTTTTCCTGGTTTCCGTCGCTCAGGAAGACGTCGAAGCTGCCCGACATCGCCACCACGAAATCATCCGTCGCCTTCAAGGCGTAGCCTGCACGGCGTTCGCCTCCCGGGACATCATACAGCCAGTAGGTCCGCTTGATCCGGAAAGGGATATGGTTGCACTCTTCGATGAACGAAAGGTTTCCCCTTTCGTCCGGAATTATCGGCAACTGGATTGTTTTGCAGTCCTGAAGGTCCATTCTTACCACTGCCTCACTTCAACACGGCGGTTGAGCTGACGGCCTTCCTCCGTGTTGTTGGAAGCTACGGGACGGGAATATCCATACCCGTCGATGCTGATGAGCGAAGCGCGGGCTCCGTTGCTCACGAGGAAGTTCTTCACGCTCTGGGCACGGCGCAGGGAGAGGTTCATATTGAACTCCCTTCCGCCTATGCTGTCAGTGTGGCCTTCCACGATGATGCCTTCACCGGGGTGCTCCTTCATCCAGTTCACGACCTCGATGAGCTTATCCTTGGCATCGGGACGTACAATGTCGCTGTTGGTGTCGAAGAGCGCTTCAGCGCTGATGGTCGTGATTACCGGATGGTCTGTGTCGTGATCTCCGGTGGGGGCGGGACCCTCAGAAGAGGCGTCACGCGGAATCCTGTCCACTATAACCGTGTCACGGACAATCTCCGGACGCACCTGGGGAACAACCACGGTTACGGGCTGGGGCTGGACGGTTATGGTAGTATGCTTTCTCGAAGGACGGCCAAGGTTGATGCTGATGCCTATCGTTCCGCTCAGGGTAAGGGCGGGGAAACTCTTGGAGTTCTGATAGATGCGGCTGCTGTAAGTGGTGGCCTTAAAGTCGGGGACGATGGCAATTCTCTTGGATACATACAGGGGGAATGCTATACCGACACCTCCGCCAAGGGCGTTGTTGTCTATCCTGGCCCAGCCAAGGTGGATGTAAGGGATTATGTTGCGATGGGCTCGGATGAGCATGTCGCCGTGGACATATTCGTACCTCTTATAGCCGAAATCCGTGAACTTGTCGGATATGGAAAGGCCCTGGAGACCGGCGCGGAAACCGCCCCAGTTGCTGAACCAGTAGCCGAAATAGATATCGTCCGCGATGCCGGCGCCGTTGTGCGAAGTGGCACGGTCCGTATTGCGCTGACCGTCGAAGCCGAAATTCATTCCGAATCCGGCACCCACGAACCAGCTGCTGTTGTCTTCAGGTTCTTCCTGGGCGCGCGCCGCTATGCAAACCGAAAAAAGGGCGGCAGCGATAAGTGCAATCTTCTTCATCGTTTAAAACCTGTATAATGCTCCAATTGATATCAGTCCGCGAAGGTCCAGCGGGAAACCGCCGTATCCCTCATAATTGTTTGCCTGCTCTTCCGCACTGGGCATAAGGCCGTTGTATTTATCCGTATATGCCTCGCCGCAGATGTCTGCAAACAAGCCGAAGTGGTCGGTTATGTTATATTCCACGATTCCTCCGAAACGGAAACCGAAAACCGTATTGGGGTCGGTCACATCCTGCCAGGGGTGGTTGGACTCCGTCATATGGAAAGTGTGTCCAAGGCCGAGGCCGCCATAGAGTTTTATCCGCCAGAATGAATAAAGGTCGGAAAGGCCGTGGATATCCAGGATGGCGTCCGTGAATATGTTCACGCTGCTGAAAGAATAGGGATAGAAGCCGTGGGCAGCCGTGTCCCTGGTGTTGCAGGCACCGGCATTCTTGGCATAGGAGGCGCTGATTCGCAGGCCGAAAATGTCGTTTACATCATATCCTCCCACAAGACCGGCCTGGTAGGTTATAAGGCCCAGAGTCTTTCCATTCTCCTTATAGGAGAAATAGTTCTCATAAATGTTGAGCATAGGCCCCAGCTGCGCCCCAACATAGAAGCGACCTTCGTGGCTGTGCCTCAGAGGCTGGGCTGAAGCAAAGGCACAGGACAGGAAGATGGCAAGTGCTACACCGACTAATCTTTTCATTATGATTCTTTTTACTTTTGTCAATCAAAAACGGCTCCGCCGCTGGGACTGTCTTTATGCGACCCAGACCGTGCGGTTATGGAAAAGTATTTCCATTTAGGCTGCGAAATTACTTTTTCTTGGACAAAAATGCAAGAGTAAACGCACAAAAAAGCCAATTCAAGGGCATTTAAATGGTTTTATATGACATTTCAGCCATCAAATTTTCTATAAATAACGAAAAAAAAGTATATTTGTAACTTCATAGAATATGAAGAGGCCGAATTTCATAACTTTTTCACTGTTTCAGGACATTATGCTGTCGCTGACGGCTTCCCTTGTCTCCATCCTCGTGATTCGATGGATCTCGGAACCTATCCCCGGCTTCACCATCCTGGTGCTCAAATGGCTCGCGGCAGCGACCCTGGGAACTGTTCCCGGAATCCTTATCTCAGGATGCAGCAGGGATGTGAAAAAATACACTACGGTCCGCTCCATCGCCAGGGTTATGGCTGCCATACTCATCAAGGAAGCCGTCCTTGTGCTGACACTGGTGATCGGCCTCGTGAAGCTTCCGCTGGCTCCATATTATCTGCTGATAATGCTCATTGACTTCATCCTCACCGGCGGTGCCCTGTCTTACCTGCGGGTAGCGTCCAGGCTGCTGTCCGGGCACGGCCCCAACCCCTCCCAGATGGCATCGCGCAAAACGGCGCTTGTGGCCGGGACGGAGCAGGCTTCGCTGGACCTTGCCTCGGAGCTGGAAAAGGAGGGCTACGACGTCATAGGCCTGCTTTCCCGCAAGCCGGAGATGAACGGCTGCGTCATCAGGGACTATGTGGTGTATGCCTGCAGGACAGATGATGACCTGGACAATCTCCAGTGGCGGTTCGGCGGTGTGGACGGAGTGTTCTTTCCCCGCACCGTAAGGGCGAAATTTGACGACCCGGACCCGAACGACTCAAACGGAGGGCACGAGCACGTCCAGCAGCGCGACAGGATGTCGCTTCTGGGCCATATGATTAAGCGCTCATTCGATATAGCCCTGTCCGGCACGCTGCTGCTTATCTTCTCCCCCGTGATAGCATTGTGCGCAATTGCCATCAGACGGGAAGACGGCGGCCCGGTTCTCTTCGTCCAGGAACGCATCGGCCGCGGCGGCAAGCCGTTCAATATCTACAAGTTCCGCTCGATGCGGACCGATGCCGAGGCTTCGGGAACTCCTGCCTTGTATTCCGGCACCGAGGACCCTCGCCTGACCAGGGTAGGCAGTTTCCTCAGGGCGCATCATCTTGACGAACTTCCCCAGCTGTGGAACGTTCTAAAGGGGGATATGTCGTTCATAGGCTACAGGCCCGAAAGACAGTTCTTCATAGACCAGATCAAGCGCTACAATGCAAGGTATGACTACCTGTTCCAGATTCGCCCCGGCGTCACCAGTTATGCCACGCTGTACAACGGCTACACCGACACGATAGACAAAATGCTCACGCGGCTGGACCTTGACCTGTACTATCTGAGAAACCACACGATCTGGTTCGATATGAAGGTGTTGGGGCTCACTTTCCTGAGCATCGTCAGCGGAAAGAAGTTTTAAGCAGGCGGAAGAGATGACGGAACAGAACGCATATTGGTTTGTAGCAAAGACGCGCCACGGAGCGGAGCTGGGTGTCAGGAACAGGCTCACGCAGCTCGGCGTTGAGAACTTTGTCCCGACCAGGACGCGTCGCGCCAGCCGCGGAAAAGGAATGGTGGAAGAGCCGCTTCTGACGAGTTTTGTGTTTCTGAGAGCCAATAAGCTGGATGCGCTGAATCTCATCCACTGCTATGGAGTGAAATTCAATCTGGTGAACGACTGCGCGACTCACCAGCTGATGTACGTGTCCGACAAATGTATGGAAGATTTCCGCCGAGTGCTGGAAGCCTCCATCGAAGAAGGCGGCCTGGTTGACAAGCCGCTAAGCGTTGGCGAAAGAGTGCGTGTAACCCAGGGAGTTCTTAAGGGCGTTGAAGGAAATGTCCTCGAACTGCAGGGTAGAATTTACGTGGTTGTGGGGCTTCTGAACTGCCTGTTTGCACGGGCAAGAGTGCCAAGGGCGTGGCTAGAAAAGATATAAAATCGCTTAAAACTAATTGATTGATACTCAGGGATATTGTAGCCCGATGTATCAAAATTATGTTTCAGAATTAAATCTACTTAGAGGCCAGATGACGCTCGATTCTGCCCACCATTTCAGGCCCTGTTTCCGCTAGAAAATCAAGACCTTTCTGAGTAAGGAGATACTTCTGCCGGGGATGCTTTGGAGAGTTGGGATACAGCAAAGCCACCAGTCCGCACTTGACGGCGGGGCCAAGGTATAATTTAAGGAAACTGTCGCGACCTTTCAGGTGCAAACCCTCCATAATTTCCTTTACCGACAGGAATTTTTCTCCAATTACGACCGCAAGGAAGAGAATATTGGGGTTATCCCGATAATTTTCGTTAGTTTTTGAAACATTTTCAGCCTTTTCTGGCGATTTAACCTCAATCTCAGGGGCCTTTGTTTCAATAATATCTTCAACTTTACTTGCACGTTTCTTGCTATTTTCTTTTACTTTACTTGTCCCGTGCTTAACTTTTACTTGTACTGTCCTTGTACCGGAGTTAGAGTTTGACTGCACACTCCATTCTGCAGCCGGGCGAACGTGGACATATCTGTTCCTTAAATCCCACTGTTCTCCCAGCAGCATATTCCTGAAGAAACGCTCAAGATAAACGGGTTCGTAGTCGATATTCTTGACAATATCCCGGTAATTTGCCCTTACAAGGGCATTATGGAAGTACCAGGAATCGTTTTTAAATGTATCAAATTTAAAATTGATACCTAAATAACGCAGGTACAGGAGGGTAAACACTGCCGTAAAGCGCGTATTTCCTTCACCGAACGGACAGATCTGCCAAATCTGGGAAACAAGGGCAGCTAGGTGGGAAATCAGCGAATCTGCCGAAGCTGAATCGTAGCGATAGTCCCTTTCCTTGGCAATACAGCTTTCCAAAGCCCCGTGAAGATCATCCACGCCTATAAAACTAACCGTATCACCGCCCAGGACCCATTCCCTTTTGGTTACTTCGAAGACTCTCAGCGAACCTGCATTATCATATACTACGTCAAAAATGCGGCGATTCAGCCCCACGAGGCCATTTATGCTGAAATCAAGGGCTCCGGAAAGAAGAATCCGCACAATATTCACCGATGTTCTGTCCGCATTCTCCTTTTCAGGGTCTCCGGCATCATTGGCATTCCTTTCGAAATAGTAGTCGTCCACCAGCTGACGGACCTCGTCGATGCTGATTTTGCCGCCGACGTGCTTTTGCGAGGTCTGCAAGAGGAATTCCGACGTGCTCAGCCCGTCGGCAGCCTGCAGCCCTATAGCAGTCTGCCACGCCGCCGCCCTTTCGCTGCGGCCCGGCACTGCATTCCGGATATTTTCTGAAGAATCGCGCATATCTATGGACAAAAGTAATAATAATCGCGGGAAAAGCCAAAATTTCCAGCGTTTTCCCCCACACCGTGCAACAAAAAAGCCGGCTCAAAAGAGTCGGCCTTTTGTAGGGTGCGCAGCGACTTACTGCTGCTGCTGAGCCTGAGCCTGGGCCTGGAGTTCGGCCTGGAGGGACTCGAGGGTGCGGCCTTCAGGGATGCCGAGGGCCTTGCGGGCGGCGGGGGTCAGATCTGTGCTCTGCTTCTCATCGACGAAAAGGAGCTGGTTGCGCTCGAAAACGTAGATGTAGCCGCCTTCCTTGGCGAGGGCCTCAACGGCCTTCATAGCCTTCTCCTGGATGGGGGCCATCAGCTGGCTCTGCTGCTGCTGGAGCTCGGCCTGGATATTCTGCTGGAATTCCTGTATGCGGTTTCCTATGTCGCTGAGTTCCTTCTCTTTGGACTCCTTGATGGCTGCAGTCCAGGTGGATGCCTTCTGCTGGTAGGCATTGGCTTTGGCCTGGTATTCTTCAACCATGCTCTGGTAGGTCTCCTCCGCCTCCTTGGTGGAAGCTGCAATCGCCGCCCTTGCCTGATCTGCCTCGGGCATCAGCTGCACGAGCTCGGAGAAGTTGACGTGGGCGAACTTGAGGGTCTGGGCCGATGCGGACAGTGTCAGAAGAGCCGCTGCGGCGATAAGTGCAATCTTTTTCATAGTATCAATTCCTTTATATTTATTTCAAACTAAAATTCCTGTCCAATCATAAAGTGGAACTGGCTGCCGCCGTTGACGGGGTCGTCGAAGCCATAGCCCCAGTCCACTCCGAGAAGGCCGACCACCGGGAGGAACACCCTCACGCCAACGCCCGCGGACCTCTTGATCTGGAACGGCCTGAAGTCCCTGATGTCGGCCCAGCAGTTTCCTCCCTCGAGGAAGATAAGGGCGAATATCGTGGACTGAGGCTGCATTATGATCGGGTAGCGCAGCTCCACGGTGAACTTGTCGTAGACGTTACCTGCATAAGCCGTGCCGGTCGCATACTGGGAATTCGTGGTGGGGGTCAGGGAATAGTTCTGATAGCCACGCATCGATATGACTTCGGTACCGTAGGTGTTGTAGCCGGTCATTCCGTCGCCGCCTACCCAGAAGCCTTCAAACGGGGAATAGCCCCACTTGCGGTTGTAGTAGCCGAGGTAGCCGAACTGGATCCTCGTGCGGAGGACGAAGTCCAGGGTGGGGAATAATTTCTGGTAGAAGTTGGCCTTGAAGGACCACTTGTGGTACTCGACCCAGCGATAGCGCTCCTGGGCTGTCCAGTTGTCGTAGTTGACGTTCCTCCAGCTGCCGGCGTCGACCCAGTCTCCGTCCGCGGTCTTGTTCATATGGCGGAACAGGGAATATGGAGGAGTGAGCGACAGGGACAGCGAGATGTCTTCTCCCACGCGGGGGAATATCTGCTGGTCGGTGGAGTTACGCGACAGGGTCACGGTGTAGCTCAGGTTGTGGGCAATGCCGTCGTCGAAGATGAAATAGTTGGAGTACCAGTTGGTAAGCTTATAGGTCTGCCAGCTGAGCTGGTTGTAGAGGACGAAGTAGTTGTCGGGCCATTTGAGGCGGGTGCCAAGGCCGGCGGAGAATCCGTAGACCTCCATCTGGCGGTCGTGGGAAAGGATATTCCACGCGAGATAGGAGTTGGTCTGGCGGGTGTAATATGCCGACAGGCTGAGGGAGGTCGGCTTCTTGCCGAAGAGCCAGGGCTCCGAGAAGCTGGCGGAGACGGCGGTGTAGTAGGTTCCGGATGTCTGGAAACGGAACGCGAGGTTCTGGGCATCACCCAGAGGAACCGGCCTCCAGGCGCCTTTCTCGAACAGCCTGCGGGTGGAGAAGTTGTTGAAGCTGACGCCCGCGGTGGCAACGAAGGTGTTGCCGCCCCAACCGCCGGAGAGTTCCAGCTGGCTGGAAGGCTTCTCGGTGACGTTGTAGATTATGTCTACCGTGTTGTTGTTCGGATCGGGGACCATCGTCCAGCCTTCGGGGCTCATAGCGGCTTCAGGATCGAACTGGCCCAGGGAGGCGATTTCACGCACCGAACGCTCGAAATCGGACTGGCTGAAAAGATAGCCCGGGCGGGTCATGACCTGGCGGCGGACGACCCTCTCGTTGGTGAGGTCGTTGCCGTTGATCACTATGTTGTTCAGGGTGGCCTGCTTGCCTTCCACTATCCTCATTTCCACATCCACCGAGTCGCCCTGGATATTGGTCTCGACCGCCTGGACGTTGAAGAAGAGGTAGCCGTTGTCGCGGTACATCTTGGAGACGTCCAGCTCGTTCTGCTTGCCGCCTCCGGTGAGGCGCTTCTGCATCGTGACCATATCATAGACATCGCCCTTCTTGATCTGGAGGATCTGGGATAGCTGGTCGGAAGTGTAGATGGAGTTGCCGGTCCAGGTTATGTTGCGGAAATAGTATTTCTTGCCGGGATCGGTGTCGAGGTCTATGCCGAGACGGTTCTCCTCAACGTAATATATGGAGTCCCTCAGGAGGCGGGCGTCACGATAGCCGGCTTCGTTGTAGGTGCTGATGAGATTCTTCTTGTCGTTGGGATATTCCTTCTCGTTGAACTTCTTGCTGCTGAAGAAGTTATACAGTTTGCGGGCCTTTGTCTTCTTCATCGAGCGGGCCAGCTTGAACTCGCTGATGTCGTCCGGACGGCCGATGAAGTTGATGTCCCTGATCTTGACCTTCTTGCCCTTGTCGACGGCGAAGTTGACCCTGATGGCGTTGCGGATCATCGTGTCCCTGGTGACTTCGGGGGTGACCTTGACGTTCAGGAAGCCTTTTTCCTTGTAGAAGCGGCTGATTATGTCGGACGAGGTCTTGGAGACATATTCGGAGAATTCCCCGCCCCTTCGCAGCGAAAGCCTTTCCTGGAGGTCTTTCTTTTCGCCGCTCTTCACGCCGGTGAAGGTCCAGGCGGAAACCCTGGGGCGTTCCTTGATGCTGATGAGGAACCAGACGCTGTCCTTCGCGGCGGACAGGGAGTCGATGGAGACGGCCACGTCCTGGAAATAGCCCTGTAGCCAGAGCCTGTTGATCGCGGCAGCAGTCTGGTCTCCCGGAACGGTGACCTCGGCGCCCTTGCGCAGCCCTGAAAGCTGGATTATCTGGTTCTCGCCGAAGGAGTTGTTGCCTTCGACACGGACGCCGCCCACGATATATTTACGGGGACTGGAATAGTCCACGACTACACCTTGGGCGCGTGCCGCCGCCGCCCAAAGCAGCAACAACACGAAAGTAACCCATTTCAGTCTGCCTGTCATCATTAGTCTCTATACAAACTGCAAATATAGCAATATTATTTGACTTTTCCGTATCTTCTGTCCCTCAGGGCATATTCTTCAAGGGCCTGGTGAAGCTCCTTCTCGCGGAAATCCGGCCACAGGACCGGGGTGAAGTAGAACTCCGAGTAGGCTCCCTGCCACAGGAGGTAGTTGCTTATGCGCTGCTCGCCGGAGGTGCGGATAATCAGGTCCGGGTCCGGGATGCCGGCGGTGACCAGCCACTGGTCGAAGTCCTTGATGTCCATCGCCTGGATCTGCTCCGGGGTCCTGGATGCGGCGAGGCGCTTGATTGCCTGGAGGATATCCCATTTCCCGCTGTAGCTCAGGAAGATGATGAGGGTGAGGTTCTTGCCCTGGGCCGTCATTTCCTCGATGCGGTGGATGGAGTCGACGAGGTCCTTGTCGATGCGGTCGAGATTGCCGAGCACAACCAGGCGGATGCCGTTCTTGAGCAGGTTTTCGACCTCGTCCATCATAGCCTGGGCCATAAGGGACATAAGGTAGCTGACCTCTTCCTTGGGGCGGTTCCAGTTCTCTTCGGAGAAGGAATACAGCGAAAGATATTTGACACCTGCGCGTGCACAGGCTTCGGTGACGGCGCGAACGCTGCCAACCCCGTTATAGTGGCCGAAAGTCCTTTCGCGGCCGCGCTCTTCGGCCCATCTGCCGTTGCCGTCCATAATGATGGACACGTGCTGAGGTATCTTTTTTTCCATCAGTCCTGGCTGTTACGTAAATCTTCCCCCCAGAATAGCTTTCCGGTGAGTGCCTTGACGAAGTTGGACTTCGCAAGCCGTATGCGTTTAAGCGAAAATTGTGCCATCGCTATGCGCACCGTCCAGTCGGGTTCGATTTCGACAGTGCGGTTGTCCATTGACATCGAAACCTTGTCGTCGCGGCTCTCCAGGGTTATGGATATCTTGGCGGTGTCGGGAACCACCAGGGGGCGGACGTTGAGGTTGTGGGGCGATATGGGGGCTATTATGAGCACCTTGGTGTCAGGCATGCATATGGGGCCGCCGACGCTGAGGGAATATGCCGTGGAACCCGAACTGGTGGCGACCAGAAGGCCGTCGGCCCAGTAGGTCGGGAGGGTCTCGCCGTCGATGGAGACGTTGATGCCGAGGACTGCCCCGCCTATGCGGTGCAGGGACACTTCGTTCACGGCATATGGCAGCAGACCTATGTCCTTGCGGGCGTTGCGGCCTATCAGGGTGGCATTGATCATATCCCTGTATTCCACCGAGAAGTCGCCTTCGAGAAGGGCGGGGAGCACTTCTTCGGGGCTGTTGTCAGACAGGAAGCCGAGGCGGCCGAAATTCACACCGAGCACGGGGAGGCCGATGTCGGAGACTATCTGCGCGGCACCCAGGAAAGTGCCGTCGCCGCCGAGGCTCAGCACCAGGTCGGTGTCGGGGCGTATATCGGATTTGGAAGCGATGTCATACAACTCGTAGCCGGCTTCTTCCAGCTGCATCTTCATATCGAGGAAGCGTCCGTCCTGGACAATCTCCTTTTTCTTGATAACTATACCTATTCTCATAGATTCACGTAAAATCCGTCAAAATTAGCACAAAAATCATAATTTTACTAATTTTGCGTAATATATATTCAATGATATGGCAAGATTAAGCGTAAATATCAACAAGATAGCGACCATCCGCAATGCCCGCGGAGGTAATATGCCCGACGTGCTGAAGGCCGCAACGGATATCGAATCCTTCGGCGCCGAAGGCATCACCGTTCACCCAAGGCCCGATGAAAGGCACATAAGATATGCCGACGTGCGGGCTCTCAAGCCCCTGATAACCACCGAGTTCAATATAGAAGGGAATCCTATCCCCTCGTTCGTGGACCTCGTGATGGAGGTGCGGCCGGACCAAGTCACCCTGGTGCCCGACGCCCACGATGCCATCACTTCCAACGCCGGCTGGGACACCGTCCGCCACAGGGACTTCCTCAAGGATATGTGCAAGACCTTCAAGGCAGCAGGAATCCGCACGTCGATATTCATCGACCCCGTCCCGGCAATGGCCGAAGGCGCCGCGCAGTGCGGGGCCGACCGAGTGGAGCTGTACACTGCCGCATATGCCGAAGGCTACCCCTGCAACCCTTCCAAGGCCATCGCCCCCTACCTTCAGGCCGCTGTCGCCGCCAGGGACTGCGGGCTTGGCCTCAACGCCGGACACGACCTCAACCTGGAGAACCTCTCCTACTTCATCCGCACCATCCCCTGGACCGCGGAAGTGTCCATAGGACACGCCCTGATATGCGATGCACTCTACCTGGGACTGGAAAAAACTGTGAAAGAATACCTTATCCGAGCGAAAATATAGGCCCTTTTGCCGAAATGTCGGTTTTTTTCAGTAATTTTGCACGATATATGTATTGAAAACAATAAAAACAAGTTACCATAAGATGAAAAACACTCCCCTTATTCTCAGCATCATCGCCCTGGTGGCAGTGATAGCTTTCGGAATCATTTCCCTCGTTTCAGGCAAAGACGGCAAGACCGCAGAACCCGCAGCACAGGACAGTGAAGTCGCCGCAACGGAAGGCGCAATAGTATATTTCAGCCTCGACAGGGTCCTGAGCGAATATGATATGGCCAACGACCTCCGCACCAAGGTGGAAGGCAAGGTCCAGAGCATCAATCAGGAAGTCACCCGCAGGGGCAACAAGATCCAGAACGACATCAACTCCTTCCAGGAGAAGGTGAACAAGGGCCTGATGACCCGCAGCGTGGCCGAAGTCCAGCAGCAGAAGCTCGTCGAGGCCCAGCAGAACTTCCAGACCTATGCCGCCAAGAAGGAGCAGGAAATAGCTGAGGAGCAGCAGGTTATGATGAACCAGATCGGCGACGCGGTGAAGAAGTTCGTCGACAAGTACAACGAGACCCACGGATTCGCGATGATCATCGCCACCCAGGGTGACATCCTCCCCGCCCCCGTCGTCACGGCAGATCCCGCCCTCGACATCACTGACGAAATCCTCGCCGGCCTCAACGACGAATACATCAAGACCAAGGCCGAACAGAAGTAAGGATGAGGCTCCGTTTCCTGCACATAGCGCTTGCATTGTGCCTGGCGGCCGTTTCCGCCGCCGCGCAGGACTACACCCAGACCCCGGTGACCGTCTCCACGCAGAAGGTCCGCCTGGGCGGCAAGGTGTACCTTTCGCACGTTGTGCAGGAAAAGCAGACCCTCTATTCGATAGCGCGCGCATATGGTGTCACGGTAGACGACATATGCGCCGCCAATCCCGATATGAACCTCAAGGAAGATGGCCTGAAACTCAACGCCATCCTCCTTATCCCCTACGTCGAAAACAGGCAGGAGCCGTCGGAGTCCCCGCAGGAGGTGATGCGTGCTCCCGATGATGGCTACATCATCCACACCGTCCGCTGGTATGAAGACATCGACTCCATCGCCAAGAAATATGGCATGGAAGCGGAACGCATATTGGAATATAACGGACTGACTTCCAGGAAATTGAAATCCAGGATGAAGCTCCGCATCCCCACCGGTGACGCTTCCGCGGCCGAGCTTCCGCCGCCAGCCCCGGACAGCCTCGCCACAGCTCCCGCCGACACCGCAGCCCAAACCGCTCCGGTGGACAGCACCGAACTGGAGGACCTCCTTTCCGTAATCAAGCGCAAGGAGAAGGTGAACGCCCTTCTCATCCTGCCCTTCGGTGCGGAAACGAATCCCAGCGAGACCTCTATGGATTTCTATTCCGGTTTCCTGCTGGGAATCAGGGACCTGGGCCGCAAGGAAGGCATCAGCACCGACCTTAGCGTATATGACCTCACCGGCGGCTCCCTTCCCATAACCGCCGCCAAGATGGCCGCGAGCGATATCGTCATAGGCCCCGTGTCCCCCTCGGATGTAAAGAAAGTCCTCTCGGTCAATCTCACCGGCACCCCGGTGGTCTCTCCCCTGGATTCCAGGACGGCCGCCCTTGTGGGCGAGTACAAGTCCCTCATCCACGCCCCCACTCCGGCCGAAGTACAGTATGAGGAGGCTGTCAGGTGGATAGGCGAAGACCTCCGCCCCACTGACAAGGTGCTTGTCATCTCAGAGGAAGGCGGCAACAATCAGGAGATAACCGCGATGGTCGACACCCTCCTCCAGATTGCCGCAATCCCCCACACGATGTTCAGCTACGGGCTTCTCCGCGGCCGAAGGGTCGCCGACGAGCTGAAGAACCTCGGCGGCGAAGGCACGATGAGGGTCATCATAACCTCCGACAGCGAAGCCTTCGTCACCGACGCCGTAAGGAACCTCGTGCTCCTCCAGTCCCACCACAAGAACGATGTGGTCCTTTACAGTTCTTCCAAGATACGTAATTTCACAAGGATAGAGGTCGAGAGCCTCCACAAGCTCAACCTCCACGCAGCGGTGTCCTATCACATAGATTACGACTCCCCCGCCGTGAGGGACTTTGTGATGGCCTATAGGGCTCTTTTCAACTGCGAGCCCACCCAGTTCTCCTTCCAGGGCTATGACATCGCCACCTTCTTCATCCGCTCTTGCTGCGAAGGCGGCAACCGCTGGTTCAGGCGCCTGACGGCCGTTCCTTCGACCCGCACCCTCCAGACGGACTTCCTCCTCTCCCGCGAGGACGAGGGCGGCCTTGTCAACACCGCCGTCCGCCGCGTAGTCTACACCCCGGACTACCGCATCACCCTGCTATAGCCTCCGCTGCGCACCTCCGTCCCGAGGACAGCACCCCACACCTTGTCGGACCGTCATCGCAGATGGGGAGGCTTGCTCCGAGCCGGATTAGCAGCACCTCATCCCGGCCCCACTGCGCATATCGTCCCAAAAACCGGGACGTAACCCGCAATTTCAGCCTTTTTTGCAAGTTACGTCCCATTTTTCGGGACGATGTCAGCACCTCCGCCGACGAATTTCTGAATTCAAATATGCAAGTATCAGATTATTTTCGTATTTTTGCATCAGCAAAGAAATACTGAATAGATTAGACTTTACCTGTTCGTCCCATATTTCCACTTTTTTATAAGCCAGAACAGGAAAAGGACTCGCGCCATAGGTGCGAGTCCGTACCTTTGGCGAGCCGTGGAAAGCTTGGGACAAGGACGGACGAGCATCCGTCCGGCAACTGAACAGGTGAACGCCTTTCAGCTGCCGGACTTTTTTCATCTGTTGTTTTTCATTTCTTCTCGTCGCAGGTGTATTATCCGGCAGCTTTTTTATTAACTGCGGCTGGCGCGAGAGACGGACATCAGACTGGCAAACTGGTTTCCTTCGTGTGAACCTAACTTGAGGAACCTTGATTTCCAGGCTGACTTTAATTTGTAAAGGTTGGGTATGGATTGCTTGGTCAACAAGGAAACGGTTTCTTGAGAGAACCCATAGAACCAGTATAGCAGCAGGGCGTAATCATTACTGTCAAGAGAGGGAAAAGCATCTTTGAGATTGTCTAACAATCCGGGATAGACAGTCTGGAGTCCCTGCTCAATCTTGATGAACCCCTCGTTCCGGAATTGCAAGGATTGCAACATATCCTCTATCGCGAGGATAACCTTAGCATTATTACCACTGCGAGAGCCATTATATGCGTGTATGATATCGTTAATCAGCAACTGCCGTTTGTGAACGAACTGTTTGAAAGCACTTTCTTTAGTTTCACTTTCTGTAGAAAGACGTTCGATGTCTTCGTTGGCGGAGAGAAGCTGCGAGTAATAAGTCTTGGCCGCTTCCTTCTTCTTGAAAACATACAGCAACAGCAAGGCGGTTAGAAGTAAAGAGATAATGATAACGGCACAGATAATGATTCTGGAATTACGGACCAGAAGGGTCTTCCTTTCGTTCTCCTGCATCCAATAGTTGCTTATCGAAGAATCTATGGTTGATGAAATCAACTTTATCATTCGTTTGTTATCAAAGGCAATGGATGTTTTCAAATTATCATAAGCTGATTTATAATCTTTTGAAATATACAATAGCTCTGAGTCATATGCATCGTATTGTTGTGAATCTTCTTCTGAAGCAATTTCATTCTTGGCCAATGATCTGTAGTGAAGGACGCTATCACGCATATTCATCCTTTGGAAGGGGAGACAGATGCTATTATACATCAATTGGCGATGATCAGGAATGGCAGCTTTCTCCCAGGACCTGAATTCAGAAATTGCGACACTGTCTCTTCCTTCAAGTGCAGCAATTACAGACTTCATTGCATTGCAATTTGCTCGAATATAGTTGTTGTCATATCCGTATTGACAACCTATACTATCGATTTTATGAAGACAGTCGTCAAATCTATCTTCGTTCATATATAATTGAGCGATATATAAATCCGCGAACATTGAATGCTCCGTCTTACCGCCAGCAAGAAAAGCATCCTTTGCCTTCCTTATGAATTCCAGAGCCTTGGGGTAGTTCCAAGTATTTGCATATGAGTTGGAGAGCATCCTGTCAATCAGGCCTAGATAATAATAATCTTCAATCCGCTTTGCTAAATCGGCGGCCTTGATTCCATATACCGCAGCGAGTGAATAATTTCCTGCATTGAAGGCTACCGTTCCTGCATAATAATCGGCCAGCATCGAATGATAATAATCGTGTCGCTGCTCGTAATACCGGACAGCCAGATCAATCAGAGAGTCGTCAGAGACATCTATCCAATTCTTATCAAGTGCCTGGCTGTACAACAATGCAAACAAAGCCCTATCCTTTCTCGTGCATAAACTCTTTTTGGGAATGCCTTGCAACACTTCCAGGGCGCTGTCCGGTCTTTCGTTTATATATGATTCGACATCTCTAAGAGTGTGCTGATAGCCAATGCATGAGCAAGATACAGCGAGGCAGAGGATGGTCAATGATGCAATAGTTTTCATAATCAATTAACGGATTTACCTATTGCAAAAATATAAAAAAAGAGGTAACCCCGCATCACATTATCGGTAAAAAGTTGTGATGATTTTGATACACGATCCCAAAATGCAATGATTCGGACAAGTGGGGAAGATTGACTTTTGAAAAACTTTGATAATCCATTATGTATCAATAATTTGAACTTGATTAAAAGATAGATTGACATAGTGTTAGTCTGCAAGCCTTGAATTATATTTGCAATAATCTTGCGATGAGAAGAACGCAGGTTTATAATTAACCAATTAAACACACTATTATGAAAAAAGTATTATTTGCAATCCTGGCTTTTGCATTTATTTTCGGGGTAAAAGCTATGTCTACTGCATCATCTGATTCGCACCAACTCATCTTGGTGAAATCGACTTCGGGCTCAGTAGGGAATCCACGAACACTAGTTCCCATAGTTGCCAGCGTCGATGACGAGACCTACATGCTCGAAGCAACATTCCTTACTGATATAGGTATGGTCGATGTATTAATCCAGGAACAGTCGAGTGGCGCCAGCACCTACCGGTGTGTTGATTCCGCAGACGGAAGTGCCTCGATCTCCCTTCCCGCGATGAGTGGCTGCTTTATAGTGACATTCACCACCGAAGGAGGGGACGTCTACGAAGGGTCATTTGTTCTCTAATCATCAAAGCGCTGGCCGGAGTTAATTCCGGTCAGCGTTATTTGATAGCAATGCATTGTAAGAAAAGTACCAATTACAGAGTTCATTGTCACCAATTTATAAGTATATTTGCGCTATGAAGGCTAAAACCATCATATTACTATTAACTATAGTCTTTATTTCCATTAATAGTCACGCCCAAACCAACGTGTCTTACACGTACGATTCTGCGGGCAACAGGGTAAGCAGGGCGATAGTGGTTTCGAGGGGAGATGATGCTGGATGGGCGGAGGGTCCTGCGCTAGAATTAGCGGAAGGAATAGACACGACGGCATTCAAGGTCACCGCTGATAAGGAATCAGTCTACGACATATTATCAAAGATTCATTACCGCGACGCGGAAGCGGATAGGGATTATCATACATTTTATGAGCGTGTACTCGCCGATTGCAATCAAGGGCGCAGCCGGAATTCTGGGATTGATACCACCTGCGCTATCGTCCGTATCCCTCTTACTTCTGGGACAACGCCTACGGGAGCAAAAACTTATTCAATCGCAGTGCCTGTGGCCGCCGGGATTCAGTTGACTCCATCTATTTCGCTGGATTATTCGAGCCAGGCGGGCAACGGACCTGCGGGATATGGATGGAGCATAGGGGGGCTTTCTTCGATAAGCATCCGGAATAAGAGCAGTTATTATGATGATGTTATAGCCCCGGCTGATATCAACGACACTTCTGCGGCGTATAGTCTTGACGGGATTCCGTTGGTGACCAATGACATAGCCGGGCTCTATTCGGAGGGATACACCCTTCAGACAACCCAGGGATACATTGTCGTAAAAAAGAATGTCAGTGGTGGGGTTGTCACTCATTTCACTGCCCTCTTTCCTGACGGGTCCAAAGCTACATATGGCTGGACAAGCAACACACAGAATCTGGCCTCGTATCCGATAACGGAGAAAACTGACATTCACGGGAACAAGATAACGTTTCTTTACCGTCCGGCTTCATCTCCAAGCCAGCACAGGCGTGTATATGAGATTCACTTTGGCTTCATTTCTTCCAACACATATCAGGGGAAAATAACCTTCTCATATTCCCAGAGGAGTGACATTAGCACCGTTTTCCGCGCCGGAGCCAATGTCACCGACAAATGGCTCCTCAAGAGTATTGCAAGCTACTCATACAATGGGACGAGCTTTGACAAGATATGTCAGTATGATTTTGGTCATACCCTCCTTGAAGGCGTTAACCAGCTCACAAGTGTTGAAGCATCTTCTGCCAGTTCCTCACTAAACCCCGTGCTGTTTGAATACAACTCTCAAGAGCAGTACCGCTCGTATAACGAATCTCTTGAAGAAGAGGTCGTCGGGCAACTGGATAGTTTTTATTCAGATCCCACGGACAGTTATATCTACAAACGCGGCAAGTTCACCCTTGGGGATTTTTCGGATGGTATTATCATCTATCCTGACCGAGAGCAATATGCCTCAACACAGACAATGCTCGTTGCCCCGGTTGTTGATACCACATCCATTCATGTAGATTGGTTAACTGCCGGAGCCGGCTTCAAAACTCTGGAGCCTGTTGACACCAATGGTGATGGCAGGGATGAACTGATCAAGCTAAACTTCGGAGTTTCAGGGAACAAGACCCAGCTTTCGATAACCAAGTATACTTACACAGGCTCTGGGTCGAATCCCTGGGCTACAATGACGCGAAGCGTATTGTTGCAAGGAGTAATAAACGACGGCGGCACATACAAACCCGCACCCAGGGACTGCTTCTTTGGTGACTTTGACGGCGATGGAAAGATAGAGTTGATAACAATCTCACATAAAGACCTGTCTCAAGGGTTGGGGACTTCCTACTTCGCAATCATCGATCTGGAGTATCTTATGCTTGTGAATGAAACTAACAACCTTTTCAGCTATCCCACAACAACAGATTACAAGATTACATCCATTGATATCGACGGTGACGGCAGGACGGAGTTGTGCAGTTTCTCATCCGGTGGGGATATGAGGTTATATAACAATACGGCTTCATCGTTGGTTTTGACGAAGACGATAACTTGTGGTGACGTCCACTTGTTTGATAACCATGGGCCACATTTCGCTGACATAAACGGCGACGGGTATATGGACCTTGTGAGGATTGACACTTACAGCCCTGGGACAAGCGTCGGAAGCTGGAACGCCTATTATTATACCGGAAACGCACTTGAGTATACTTCGGAGCCTGAAGGAACACCATTATATGGATATGAGGGTGTCCTGTTTATGGACCTAAATAGGGATGGGTTATCCGACGTCCTTGTCCTTTCTGGTAACTACCTGAGAACTGGCATTAACCGAAAGAACGGAGTATTCGATTTCAGCGGGGCCTCTCCGCTTCCGGTGCCTTCTGGGTTTAATATAATTCCATGTTCATTAAAGGATTATGTTCTGCGTTCCAGATTTGTTTCCGTCGATCAGAGCGGGACGGTCAAGACCTTCAACTTCACGGATGACCGCTCCAGCGGGAGGCTGGTTGGCAACGTAACCGACAGTTATGGAAACAAGGAGTACCTTCTGTACAGGAATATGGCGGAGCAGACGGAAGTCTACGGGAACGATGCCTATATCCCGACACTTTCCCAGGGTTATTACAGGCTGATTGCCCCGCTCAACCTACTATGGCAGGACTGGGTTGCAGGTGACGTCATCACCAGCAGCCGTTCATACGGATACTCAGACCTTGTTGCTAACCACAAGCGAGGGTTCGGCATATGCGGATTCGGCAAAGTGGAGGGAAACGACAATATCAATCATGTCTGTACCCTGACGGAATACGACCCGGAGCGGTTCGGCATAGTCAAGAGCGTGAAGGACAGTCTGATGGTTGATCCTCCGTCCGGCAATCTTCCGCGCGTGTTCCAGACTGTCGTGAACACTTATACCGATGTCAATTACACCTATAGGAAACTTGTTCCCCGCCTGACCGGGACGGTATCGACGGATGCACTTACGGGAATCATAACGACCCAGACAATCAGTTATACTGACTATGACATGCCGTCATATGTATCTGAGAGCAGGCGTATTGGAGAGTCCGGCACACAACAGGTTACGTCCCAGAGCTTTACCTATGAAAACACGACATCATCCACAAGGTATATACTCGGATCCGTAACGCGGAAGCTCTCAACCTCTAACATTGACGGTGACGGTACCTTCTGGAAAAAGCAGGAAGATTACACCTATAACTCAATAGGTCAGCCTGTGAGCATCGCCTACAGTGAGGGACCTTACAATTCAGGAACGACAAAGACCCTTGAGAAACATTTCACCTACAATTCCCAAGGAAAGGTACTGACGGAGAAGTCTGCCAAATACAACACAACCAGCTATTACGGCTGGACTTACACCTACGACTCCAACGGAAGGTACCTGACCTCGAAGACTGATGCCATCGGCCTTAAGACTCAGTACAGTAACTATGACAAGTTCGGTAATCCCCAGACAGTCAAGGACTATAACAGAAACAAGACAACAACCCACACCTATGACGCCTGGGGGAACCTCGTACGCACAGTCCATCCGGATGGCAGCATTGACAGCGTACTGCGCAGATGGGGCGGAGCGGGACTGTATACGATAAAGGCTAAGTCTACAGGCAAGCCTGACAGGATTGTCCATTATGACGCTCTTGACCGCGAGATACGCAAAGGCGAGATTCGTTTTGACGGCCACTGGGGATATACTGACAAGACATACAACGCCAAAGGTCAGCTTGTTGCGGAGTCCTTACCATATAAGGATACTACATGGACGTCGTCATACTGGAATGCCTATACTTACGATGTCTATGGCCGCCCGACAAAGAAGCAGTATGCATCCGGCAAGGTAACGACTTACAGTTACTCCGGAACTACGACAACAACCGTAGATGAAGGGCAGACATACTATCAGGTAACCGACGCCTCCGGCAATGTCACGCAGGACCGGAGCTATTATGGCAATGTCAACTACACCTATCGTGACGACGGCCAGCTGGCATCAATATCGACCACCCAGCAGGGACAGACCATCACCTACTCATATGACAATCTGGGCAGGCGCACCGGAATCGCAGACCCCAACTCCGGCACCAGGACAACGGCTTACCAATGGAACAGCGACGGCTCGTCCGTTGTCACCGAGACCAATCCTAACGGTTCCGTCGTCACTTCATATGACCAGTATGGCAGGGTAACCAATATCAACTATCCAGGGCGGTTCAGTACTGCTTACACCTATAATTCCCGAGGGGAACTGACGGGGGAGACAAGCACTCATGGTGTCAGCAAGTCTTACTCATATGACCAGTATGGAAGGCTTTCAATACATAGGGAATCGGTACCAGGTATTCCGCTCTTTGCGAAGTATATCTCATACGGCCCTGGCAGCAATCTGTCTGCCATCTATTATTCAGGTGAAAGCCAGTCGATTACATCAGAGCATTACATATATCAGAACGGCCACAATGTGGCGACCCTCTTGCCTGACAACACAGAGGTGATTCGGATACGGGATGAGAACTCACTTGGACAGGTGACTCGAGCTACCTCCGGAGGCAATACTGAAACAACGATGGTTACTCGCAGGTATGAGTTTGATGACTACGGGTATCCGACAAGGCGGTTTTTTGGCTTGCTCACAGGCACTGCTCCAGATGACGAAGTATATAC
>JAEEGL013741396.1_pt1 | contig 41109 bp, 35 predicted proteins | sample 9134231 | NCBI WGS metagenome assembly JAEEGL01 (sample SAMN16246548, study PRJNA631951) | gut metagenome | biome: gut microbiome; feature: rumen; material: fiber-attached | host: Bos | place: Iran: Karaj | collected 2018-10
AACCTTCGGATAAATAGATCTTTGTGCAACGTTTGCTCAGTATCCTGTGATTCTCATAGAGCTTTCCGCTAAGAACGTTGAAAACACGGTCGCTTTCCATATCATCATCCGTCTGTATCAGATAGTGCACAGGATGACCTTCGACATGCTTTTTGTTTTTGCCGCGGGCAATGCGTTCGATCTCCTCTGTAAGCGGCTGCCTGCACATAAAGCAAGTTGAACTCTCCAATGCAGCCTGCGTGTCTTCGGTGCTGAATATGGTCTCCTCGGTGCAAAAAGTCCTGAACCTGAAGTTATCTTTCAGAATATCGACTCCGAACGTATGCAAAATGTCTTCGGTACAGGAATAGTAATCCGAATGCTCGGCATCTCTCATCAGACTATTGCACACCCTGAAAGTGATCTCTTCATATTCAATATCCGACACCTTGAATTCAAGCTTACTGATGAATGACTTTATGAATGAATCGATCTTACTGTTATCCGAACTGACAAGACCCATGGTAATTCCGCGATGTTTCACCGAAGAAACAAAAATAAATCTCTTGTGACCCGATTTTTCAAACAGTTCATCGCTGATCGTCTCTATACCGGATCGTTCATCAAAACCATTGCGGCGGTCAATGAGCTTCTCAGTATAATCATTTATCTCGATGCTTCCGGTAATCTTGTAATAGAACATATATCCACCTCATTCCTTCAGACTATTCCCTGGTTTCCATTTGAATTATACGGGGAGGAATGGGAGGTATTTGTCCCATTCAGACATAAGAAAACCCCGAAGCGGCAACTTCGGGGTTTTTGCTTTCCATATAGAAATGATCTTTACACTATGCTTACGCAATTAAATTATATCACCACAACTACCGTTTGCAATATAATCAGTAATTTACTTACTCTCATTCACACGCTTCAATACCACTCTGCTTCCAACCCACACCCTGAACTCTTCATCATCAATCTCTCCGGAAGCAACACCGTAAATCGCATCGTAGAACTCTTCATTACTTGCCTTAAGCTCATAACCGTTCAGCTCAAGCAGCACCAGCAGTGCCAGTGCACCTATCCTCTTGTTTCCATCAGCAAACGGATGGTTGCGAATAAGACCAAACGCGAGCTGCACGATCTTATCAAGATCAGTCTCATACAGATCCTGTCCGCCATAGGTCTGCATCGGGGCAGCAAGCGCAGACTCCAGCAGACCTTCATCACGCACACCGTAAGATCCGCCGAACCTGTCATATATCAACTTGTGAAGCAGAATAACCTGCTCTTTTGTAAGTATGATCATTTTGCCAACTCCTCGAAAACCTTAGCATACTTGTCCAGTTTCTCAGAAGCCACCGCCAGCAGTTCTTCGTCAGGTATGTGCTTATATTCAGTATTTACATTCTCGTTTGTGTTATCCATTTTCTTTTACCTCTCACTTAATAATTATGATATAGACTCAGACAAATAACAGATCTGTTATTCCTTCATTAATAAACATAATCAATGGTTTGGTCCCTTCAATATCCAACTTATCCTCAGTTTCAGCAGTCAGATATCCCGATACTTCTGAGAAACCACACTCTTTATATAACGAATAACCCTGATCATTCGAATTCAGAAAGATCGCACGGAATCCGATATCATGAGTTGACATAACATACAGATTCTGAAGAACCATCGTAAATAGGATCTTACTGAATTTAACACCCGGATCATGCCGTTTGTGCAAAGATTTATGTATAGCAAACATCCTTATCTCAGCACAAGAAAGGTATTGTTTTTCTCCACGATCATTATCGTACAGCAAACCGGTAGCATTAATCGAGGCATAGCCGTAAATCTTGTCTATCTTACCTGCTTCTATGTCATCAGTAGTAACAAACACATATGTGGCGGCTTCAGAAAAATCTTGCCAGTCTCCTGCTTTTTCTCTTAAAAACTCATCAAAAACAGAATTGCCGGATTTGAACTCATCCAGCAACTCTTGTGTTATCAGTTTATCTCGAATGTTGATCCACTTGAACTCCATTACGATTCATCACTCTCGATCAGGCTGTCCAGTTCATGTTTATCTATCTCCGTAGTTGCTACTCTTTTGTTCTCATCCCAAAACCGTTTGTTCTTTCCGCTGGTTTTGATCAATCGGCAGAATTCCGCTGATTTGTTCGGATCGATAACAATATTGTTTTCTCTTAACATAAATGAACCTCCTTGTCTTAAGTTTTTGTAACCACATATTAGCACATCCGTATGACAATATGTGCTTTGTCACAAAAGTTGAGACTTTATACCATTTAATAACATTATGCAGTCTCTATTCTCACTACACCTCAACCCTCGCGACCTTACCCCACGGCGGGTTCACAGGCTCGCCGGAACCTTCGTTCACCAGCAGCCAGAGGACCGGTATGCCCATGGCTGCGTTCTCGTTGGGAAAGGTTGCATATCCGTCAGTCATGATGATTATGCTGACAGGCATCGGATCCATCTTCGTTCTGACATAGTTGAATATTATGTCGAACCTCGTTCCTCCGCCTCCGTACGGCCGTATCGTCTTGAAAGCATCTATGCTGTCAAACGGCTTGGGCTCGACAATCTCTGCGTCGAAAAAACCGAGCCATCCCCTGAGCCTTCCGCCGAACTGGTCTATCGCACCCTTTATCTCGGAGTACGCCGTGGTTATCTGGTCATCAGACATACTTGCAGATGTATCGACCATGAACAATATATCCTTGACCGCCTCGTCCTTCTCGTTGTAATCCGGCAGGTAGAAATCACCGCCGTCGAACCTTCTGTCGGGCGGAGTAAAGGAATAGTCCGTTATCTCCTCCTGGACAAAAACATTGAGTATCGTACGCCAGTCGGTCTGCGGCTTGCGCAGTTCCTTAAGAAGACGTTCGGCACACATAGGCAGCAGCCCCTGACCGGTAGCGCTTTGCCTCACGGATATGGCCTCAGCCGCATTTATAAGCCGGCTTGTCCATTCATCCTTGAGGACATCCTCATCTTCAGTTGTTCCCCAGCGCGAGTGATCATCCCAGTCACCATCGGCGCTACCCTTGTCACCATCGCCTGAACTCTTCGCGTGGCTGCCCTGTCCTTTCTTCTTTGTATTCCGGACCGGCAGCATCTCATACACCTGTTCTGCCGTGTAATAGCAGCCCTCATCACCCTTAGGCGTCCTGTGCATCGCCTCGCCGTATTTACTGAGAGTAATATACTTCAGGTTGCCGTTTCTGGACGCAAGTATGTTAGAGTTGACCACGATGTCGCAGGCTATGTTGAATCCTTCATGGTCAAGGTCTTTGCCGCGGAAGCAGTGCTGGAGCGCGCAGTGCATCACTTCGTGCATCATCACGAAATCCAGCTCGTCGTCAGACAGGTTGCTCAAAAACGACGGTCCGAAATAAATCTTCCTGCCGTCCGTGCACGCCGTCTCTACTCTGGTATCTATCGCGAATTCCATGTGCATCAACAGCAGCCCGTAGAAGCCGTTCGTGAACAGTATCCTCATGCGGGACATCAGCAGGCGCTTAACATATCCGCGTGTCTGTTCACTTGACTGATCCATTCAGCAAATCCCCTTTTTTCTGCGACCAAACGACAAACTCGGGTATCTTCATAAGTGTCAATCTGTAATCGGGTTCCAAGTACATGTAATCCTTCAAAAGCACAACGCTGAAATCCGGCGGCATCTTCTCCGAATAGCTTATGGAGCGGCCGATCGCAACGAGGTCGTCCTTATGCTCTCGGGCATAGGCAGTCATCGCAGAACACAGAGCATACAGAGCGTCCGTGCTCTTCGGGACAGCCGGAGACTTGCCTGCGAAGATGTCTTCGATCTTCGGAAGCTTCATGTACACACGAAGCCACGTCCTGAATTCGACCGTGACGGCAGTTCCGACGATGCCTGCGATAAGCGGGTACAAGTTATCGAGGTCGCCGTCTATGCTGTTCAGCACATTGCTCACCATCTCCCAGGAACGCGGCGTGGCAAACGCCAGGTCGTCGGAAGCGGCATTGAATCTCATGAGGTAGTCTCTCTTGAATGACAGGAAGCCTATAACCTTATCGTTGATGCCGTTACTTACGGCCCATTCCCTCCACGCATCGAAACTCCCTTCTGCTTCGATGTGCATCAGACGGTTGGCAAGCGCCTTCGGCATCTTATACGTAACAGACTTGTCCGTTACCCTGTTGCCGGCAGCGATTACTATGCAGTTCTCGGGCAGCCTGTGCTCGCCCACTGTCCTGTCCAGCGTGATCTGATAAGCAGCAGCCTGCACTGACTGAGGTGCAGCAGATATCTCATCCAGGAACAGTATGTTCACCACGTCGGGCGAGTCGTCCATCTGGAATATCTGAGGTCTCAGCCACACGGCAAGGGTCTTATCCGCGTTGGCGGTCGGTATGCCTCTGAGATCGATCGGGTTGAACAGCAGGAGGCGCACATCGGTAACGTTTACCTTCTTGCCTGTCTCACGCTCGATCTTTGAAGCAATCTGCCTCACAGCCTGGGATTTACCGACACCCGGCGGACCCCACATCATAACTGAAGGCATCGTCTTAAGCGGCAGCCTGTTGTTGATTATCGAGCAGTAGGAATTACCCAGAACCTCGACTATCTTTCCGACAGACATTGACGGAATGTTAGACATCTTAAGATCACTCATCTTTCTTCACCCCCAGTTGCTCATCCAGTTCTTCAACCTTTTTTCTGTAGTACTCGATCTTGTCGGCAAAGTCCTCGTCCTTGGCAAGTTCCGCCTTCAGGTCAGACTGCCTTTTCCTGATCTTCGTCAGGCCGTCAGTAAACTCATCAAGCCTGCCTTCCAGAGTATCAAGCGCATTGTCTATCCTTTGCAGGTTACCGACCTCGGTATCGCCGAGCTCGACGTAGTACTTGCCGCTCCTTGCGAGATACACATAAGGTTTCTCCGAAGACATGTTGGTCGGAAGTATGATGTCAAAACCGCGGTAGGTCATCAGGGTTGTCTCCGATGTCTGCAGCACGTTACCGCGCACCGCAGATGCAATGGTCTCCCTTAAGCCCTTCCTGCGTTCTGCTTCTTCCTTCTTCTGTTTATTTCCTTCCGGTGCGGGATTGATCTCGCGCCAGTGCTTATAGAACCCAATGTCATCCGCGCACATCGTGATGAGGTCCTGCTGGCGGGCTATCTTCGCCGGTATCTCGAGGAGATCCTTCTGCATGGCGATCCTGGACTCTGTCAGCTTATGCTGAAGCACCATGTAACGCGTCAGTTCGTTGGCAGCCTCCACGCGCTCCTTGACGAGCGGATTGCCGACTGCAAGCGCCTTGACCTCGGCATAGTTAAGGACCGTATCGTCGATGTCCGCGCCGCTCCTTGCGGTAAGCGAACCCGACAGAAGGCTCGATATGAACCTCTGCTTTGTCTCGAGCAACTGCCACGAATAAGCATCAAAACTGCCCTCGGTGATATACCTGTAGATATATACCTTCGAATTCGTGTTGCCCTGGCGAAGGATCCTTCCCTCGCGCTGCGTCATGTCAGCAGGTCTCCACGGCACATCGAGGTGGTGGAGTGCGATGAGCTTGTCCTGGATGTTCACGCCAAGGCCGAGCTTGAACGTCGATCCGATTAGCACGCGGACCTCGCCCTTGCGGACCTTCCTGAACAAAGCATTGCGCCTTGCCTCGGTATCGGCATCATGTATGAACGCGATCTGCTCTTCGGGTATGTTGTAACCCATCAGCCGCGCCTTGAGTTCCGTATAGAGGTTGAAGTCCTTCTTCGGCGTCGACGAATCGCAGAACACCAGCTGCGTGCTCTTATTAGCAAAAGTCTTAACATAGATGTCCGCGATGTTCTCAGCACACCTTGCGACCTTCGACTGATATGTCGGAAGCGACGTTGGATCCACGAGCCTCATGTCGAGCGCGGCCTTCCTGCCGTCCGTCGTTATCTTGAGCATGTTGTCATCCCTGCGGCTCACCTGCCCTGTGCGCACCTGCTCGGCCCTGTCGGATATCAACTGCAGATAAGCGCTGAAGTCAGGCGTCTTGCCAATCAGCGCATCCTTGTAGTCGTCGTGCGAAGGTATCCCCGCGGAATCGTCCACCGAGTGAAAGTCCGCGATGGAAGACAGCAGAGCCGTCAGTTCCGGCAGGTTGTGGAACTTCGCAAACCTCGTCGCCAGACGGTAAGAACTCGTATCGACGTCTATCTCGAACTCGGTCACGCGCTCTGCGAACATGCCTATCCAGCTGTCGAAGCTCTGCAGGTCCAAAAGCGTCAGCTCTCCGCTCTGCAGATACATCTGCATTACGAAAGCATCCGTTATCGAATTGGTTATCGGCGTGCCAGTTGCAAAGACCACACCGCCGCCGTTGTTGCCGCGCTGTATGAGGTGAACCTTATCGAGCATGTCGAGGCATTTCTTCGAGCCTGCACCCGAGATGCCTAAGACATTGTTTGCCTTGGTATCGACCGGCAGGTTCTTGAAGTTATGCGCCTCATCGACAAACAGCCTCGTGATGCCGAGTTCGTCGAAGTAGACGGTGTCATACATGTCTTCCAAGGCAGCATTCAGTTCGGCGATCTTCTCCTTGAGTTTCTCGCTCTTCTTTTTGAGCTTGCTCGTCGCCTTGCCCTTGGTATGTATGGTATTCTCGACCGCCTCCTGCTGCGCCTTCAGGTCATCCAGATAGCACTGCTTTGACAGCGGTATCATCTCGAAACAGCTGTACGCAATGATTATCCCGTCAAAGTCCTCATCCCTCACGCGTTCCAGGATGGCCTCGCGCTGGGAAGGCTTGAACATCTTCGGCTCTATGCACAGCACCTTCGCATCAGGATACATCTGCGCGAAAATGCTCTTCCACTGCCCCACGATGTTGTTCGGCACGACATACATATTCTTCTTTGACAGTCCCATGCGCCTGAGTTCCTGGCCTGCGGCGATCATGACATAAGTCTTGCCCGCGCCCACATCGTGCGCCAGAAGTGTATTGGGCGAGAATAAGATCCTCGCCACTGCATCCTTCTGATAAGGGAACAATGTCACACCCGGCGACATCGTCGGGAACGTCAGGAACGATCCGTCGAACATTCGCCTTCTTACGCAGGAGAACTTCTCCTCGAAGATGGTCTCGAGCCGCTCCTTACGCTTGGGATCGGTCCATACCCAGTCCTGGAACTCTTTGATGAGATCCTTCTGCTTCTCCAGCGCCGCCAGAGTCTCCTTCCTGTTGATGACTCTCTTGACGCCCGACTTGTTCGTAAGGCACTTGACCTCATCCGTCACCTTGACGGTCTTCATGTTCAGAGTGTTCTCAAGGATCTTGAGAGCCTCCATGCGGTTGGTACCGAACACCTGTGACACGCCTACGCTGTGGTAATACCTGTCAGTCAAGGGTATCTCCCATGTACCCGTAATCTCATCATGTCTGGTATCCAGATACCAGTGTTTTATTTCTTCGCTGCGGAACCTGTAATGCGTCACCTCACCGAACAGGTGCACGATGAAGTCATCAATTATGTCCGTAGGCACCCAGGGCGAACCCAGAGTGACATAGATGTCCTTGGTCGCCACAGTCGGCGGGAGCACCTTCTCTATAGCCTTCAGGTTGTCCGCAAAATAACCCTTGTACTCGTCATTGGCCTTGGAAGCTGTCTTCCACTTGCGCACGAGATTGCCTGACAGATACTCTTCCGCAGTCTCCCAGCCCTTATAGAAACACTCACCCCAGGTCTCCGGGTTCTGATAGATCGAACCCTTCAGCGTGCCGATGACCGTCTTACAGTCGGCACCCGTAACAGACGAGATGTATTCGATATCCACGCATCCAAGCGTCGTAAGGCTCATTACAAGCGCATCAGGGATACTCTCTGTATGGACGCCCTGAGTCCTGGCATCGTTACCAAAGACATTCTCCCAGTCCATGGGAAGATCCATGGCGGTTACTTCCTCGATGTGCCTGGCCTTACGCTCGGCTTCCTCTTTTGCCTTTCTCTCGCGCTCTTCGCGTTCGCGCTTCTTCTGCTCCCTGCGCTCACGTTCCTGGGAGATATTCTTGGCAGAACTGAGCGCGTTGATAAGGCCCTGGATCTCATCAGGGGAAAACTTCTTGCCTATATCCTTGTCCGCGCCTTCGGAAAGAAGGTCGAGTATAGACAGTTGTCCTTTATGATTTTTATCACCCTTATTCAATCTATCACCTCATTTTCCGTATTCTCACAGTGTAAGAAGACAGATGTACCATAAATTGGTCTATTCCCCTATTGACGCGGAAAGGCGCAGAATCTCCTCTACTTCCTCATCCGTCCTCTCATCACCGGGACATTCATTCCACGCCTTCCATAACGCAGCACCGCGACCCTCGTCTCCGCCGATCCACTTACTGACCTTAACCAGTAGTTCGTCTTCTTCAGCAAGTTCGTCCTCGCCAACACCTCTTAGCCTGTATAGCGGTGACAGCTTCGGCTCATAAAAATAACCATTCGCATCCTTATAGAAGTGTTTAAAATAGCTCACTGATATCCGCCACGTATCAGTAAAGGGAACCTTGAACAGTAACAAAGGAAAACGGCACTCATACTGGCTCCAACCCTGCACTACAAGTGCATGCAGCGGCGGTCCGAAAGGTCTGCAGTCAATATTCACGATATCACCGGCCTTAAATGGAGAACTCATGCACAGATCAATGTCTCCTCCGCAGAACCGCCCTTCTTCAGGCACATAGTACTCATATCCGTTCTTCTCCCTGCACACTTTCATCCGCTCAAACCAGCAGATCTCACCGTTATAGGCATAGTAGTTATATGCATGTTCATACTTACCCCAGACACCCAGATTCCAAGCCTCGATCCTGTACCAACTGGGATACGATTCGTCCTCTCCTCCCATTTCCTCTCTTTCATATTCCATCTTTTTCTTGATGTAATTCTTAACCTGCTTAAACGTCCCAAACATTCCGCAAGGATGGGATTTCTTGATTAGCACATCCGGGTCATACCACTCATCGAACAAATAGTATGTATAATGCCTAAGCCCCATCTCAACCAGGGTACATTCATTGAAGGCATCGTACAGACTGTCATCCATACGCACGAAAACATCCATAACGGCTTCTCTCACCGCATCGTAATCTCCTGCCTTGATTGCCTCAGCCGCCTTAACAAAAGTCAAAAAATTGGCGTTGTTTCTCTTAATTAGATCATCAAGAAGTTCATGCTTTTTCTCAAGAGGTATCGGCGCCCTGCAGACAACATCAGTCATCGCATACTCAGACAGTCTCCCACGTCTAAGAATATGCTCCAACATCTCTTTACCGAACCCGCATGTCTTAAGCACCTTACGAACATATTTAGGTGTCCACCCTTCACGGTCAGGCACCCAAGGCTCAAAGTCCTCAACAGACGATATCTCAATGCACAAATCATAAGGCAGGAAGTACATCCTGCACTTCTTTTGAAGCGCCAAAAGGAGCAGGATATTCACAACTACTTCCGGGCTCTCTCCGTCCCACACGGCAATCATGCGGTCGCATTTCTTCAGCATCTCCTCATCGCAGGAAAGCTTCGGATACGGCTTGGTCGTCTTACACACGCTGGCATTCTCATACTGCCTGCTCTTGCACCTTCCGTACACCCTGTGCCCGAAACCTTCATTCCCAACAATTATCTCATCCCCGGCAGCAATGCAGGCATCCACATCTTCCCACAACGCTTTGGGAATACTCTCATATCGGATCGTTGACCCGCAAAAATATACGACCATACCGTCACCTCACTCCGCAGCCTTGAAGTTATACACAGGCTTCATCACATCAATGACATCCACGGAATCCCTGATGACGTCTATTATGTCCTCCAGGGACTTGTACGCCATGGGAGCCTCATCGAGAGTCTTGCGGCTGACCGACGTCGTAAATACATCCGCCATCTCCTTCTGGTATTCCTCAAGAGACAGATTCCGCTTGGCATCGTACCTCGACATCACGCGGCCCGCACCGTGGGGCGCAGAATAGTTCCACTCGGGATTGCCGCGCCCTACCGCGAGCACGGACCCGTCACGCATATTAATTGGGATGAGCACCTTCTCACCCTTGCGTGCGGAGATCGCCCCCTTGCGCAGTATCATCTCGTTCGTATCGATGTAGTTATGTATGGTGTGGAACGCCTCGCCCGCAGTAAGTCCGTTCTTCTCAAGCAGGATCTCAGCCATCAGCTCGCGGTTCCTCCTTGCGAAAGCCTGGCAGATCTCCACATCGTGCAGATACCTCTGCAGATACTCACCGGTCAGATAGCAAAGATCGCGGGGATTATTAGGCTTTGCCTTGATTATTCCTTCCTTGGACATAAGCTGTTCGCGGAGCTTAAGCGCATCACGGATCTCACTCTTCCTGCCCTGCTCCTTATAAGTGCGGATGATCTCTTCACGCTCTTTCATGAATTCTCCATACCCGCGGTCAAGGTTGATCGCTATCTTCTGATAGTACTCCGCCACCTGCTTGCCGAGGCTGCGGCTGCCGGAATGTATTACAAGATACTTCGTACCGTCACCGGCTTCATCTATCTCGATGAAATGATTTCCTCCGCCTAATGTGCCGAGAGACCTCACCATACGCCTGGTGTCATTAAGTTCTCGGTAACAGCAGAGCGTGGTAAGATCAAACTCCTCCATCCTGCCGGGCCACACGTTTCTTCCCGAAGGTATCGAATGCGCGAAAGCATCAAACACGGCCAGGTCTATATCAACCTTACCGAGCTCGACAGTGTACATCCCGCAACCGATATCAACACCCACGACATTGGGCACCACCCTGTCGGTAATGGTCATCGTCGTACCTATGGTGCAGCCCTTACCCGCATGCACATCGGGCATTATCCTTATCTGTGAGCCTACCGAGCAGTCGTAATCGCACATCCTTCTTATCTGCTCAATCGCGCTCTCCTCGACCACCTTTGCATAGCAGATCGCAGTATTCTTGGTTCCCTTAATCTCAAACATGACCTGTTCTCCTCACAAACAAAAACCGTGTATCTCCTTACCCATAGTTTCCTATGCTCGGATAATACACGGATGGATGTGTCATTTTTGGTTCATATACGGCAGACGGGCCGCATGAGGATTACAAGTCAAACAATTTTGCAAATAGACAAGGGCTATCTCATTTTTCGAGACAACCCATGTATGATTGTTTTCTACTCTTTTACTTTCTTTCCATAATCTTCAAGATCATGGTATATACCCACGATATATACCTTTTGCTTGTCCACTCGGAACACCACGCGATATGACATACTATGGAACAGCGCTATCCGATAACCCCTTTGTGCGAGGTTCTTATCCGGACTTTCAGCATACATAAACGGATTGTCTTCCAAATGGCTGTATACATCTTCGAGTTCATTCAGAAAATGTTTGGCAGCTTCAGTATTCTTCAATTTATTAACCAGATAACCGGCTAGTCTATCGATAAGTTCATCAGCATGATCCGTTACAATCAACTTATAAGCCATACTTATCTCTTACTGATTTAAGTGCCTTCTTTGCTTCCTTAGTCTTACCTGACTTTATCTGTGCTTCTGAGATCTCGATGTCATTATATATCTCCCATTTTCTTTGAGTGGCCTCAAAAAACTCGATGCTCATTAACACCATATCTCCATATCCGTTCTTAGTAATGAAAACCGGCTCATCTACACGGTGGCAAAGGTCTGACACAGCTGCTGTATCTTTCAAATCTTTAATCGGTATTATCTGCGGCATATTAATTCTCCCTTCTTTATGTCCTAATAATACCATAATTCTCCCATTATTCAACAGAGTGAACCCTACCTTATCTTCCTCTCCTCACTCACTATCTCTGCCTCGGCATTATTCTCCACAAACTCCGAGATCTCATCCATCAGGCTGTCCGCCATCGCATTGTGCGGTACTATGGCCGCCACGCCTATGACAATAAACTGATGCACATCCTGCTCGCCCGTCTCAGCCGCCGAAACATGGAACTTGTTCTGCAGTTTTGCCACAAGGCTCTTGACTATCATCCGCTTCTCTTTAAGGCTGTGCACCCACGGCGCATGCAGCCTGAATTCGATCGTTGCTACTTTCATTCTTCACCTTTTAAGATATCTGACCGGAACACTCTTCGTCAGCCATGTCGGGCAAGGTCTGATTTTTACTCTTAAAGATTGCGTTCCATATCTTTGATCTCGCGGGTATTCTTCTCCAATTGCTTCCGATAATCTTCGGTTGTAAAATTACCAAGCTTTCCACCATTTTCAATGCTTTCTTGTATCTTATTCTCTATAATCTTACGATCTCTTTTCAAATCCCGAAGATTCGCTTCTATTACCGAACGATAACCATCATCGTAATCTGACGAAGTTCTGCTGGCCGATGATCTTGATGAATTCATCGACTTTTTAATCTTCACCAAACCGACAATAAAAACTATTATCGCAATACCCCAAAAGATTAATATCGGTAAACCTTCCTTTAGAAACGCTGGATTCATATCTAAACCTCCTTATTTGTTCCAATTCAATTAATCACAAATCGATATGGTATATCTTCGCATCCGCCTCAATGCCTTTTGTCTGCTTGAAGGCCTTCACATAGGCTGCCAGCTGGTTCTGATACTTGGTATCAAGATCCTCGCCGTCGGCATTGGTCTTGTAATCTACTATGTGCCACTTACCGCCTTCACAGTACATAACATCGATGATGCCGTTCCAAATAACTATGCCTTCCGGAGTCTCTTCCCTGTAACAGAACGGAACTTCGCAACGGACATCTTCAGCAGCAAGCAAGGTCTTGAATATGTCCTGAGGCAGGCCGTTGGGCTGAGGATAGCCTCCGTTTGTGATTGTTGCGGCAATCTTCTCGAGCGAAGACTTAACCTTATCTTCATAAGGTATCATCTGCTGGGTGCGGTGCTCGCTGATAATCTCCGTTATAACACTGTTACAGTCGATCCTGCCCTTAGATGAGACAAGGACTTCCATGAACTTATGGACCATCGTACCCATGATGTCTGCGAATGTACGGAGTTCTGCGGCTTCGTCTGTAGGATTGCTAACTATGGCTTTAGCGCTTCCCTCAGAACCGGATTCTTCAGTCTTCGATACTAGTTCAAGTTTGCTCGGAGTCTGACCGATGTAAGAATTCTTCTCAGATGCACGTTTGCCTTCCTTATCTTTCTTGAGAACCTGCTCTTCCTCGGCCTTCTTATAGAGCTCGTCGGCATTGAACTCAACAGGATCAGTATTATCGGAATCAGGATCCTCGGTAATCACATTCTCATACTCAAGCATATTTTCCAATGACAACTTACCCCATCTGTTCCTTGTGCCGTAGCCACAGACAATAAGCGCATTTCTTGCTCTAGTTGCAGCAACATACAGTTTTCTGTCATCTTCGGCAGCCAGCGCTGCTTTCTCAGCCTCTTTTTGTACATCGTTAAAGATATCGGTAGACAAATATGTATACCACTTATCAGGCTCTATCTCCTTAGTCAGTTCGAAGAGATAGCCTTCTATGGAATCATCATCATGCTGAATCCTGATCGAAGGTGTCGGGTCCTTGATGCCGGCGCGGGCAAGAATGACAACCGGAGCTTCAAGTCCTTTTATCTTATGAAGATTTGCCATTCGCACACGATCTTCTTTATCGTTCAGACTAAGGCATCTCTCTACATCAGAATCATCAGACATTATCTCACCCAGGAAGATCTGTCCGTCCTTAAGAGTCTTAACTATGCCTGAATTCTCGGCATTTCTGACAAGTTCCAGAGCATAGTACACGACTTCCATGTTGTCAGTATTTGCATAGTTATAGATTTGGTATTCGTCCAGAATTGCAGCTAATAGAGCAGCAGGAGACATACTCCTCGATCTCTCGCGGAGATCCTTAAGTCTACATAGGGCATCTGCCACTCTCAAGGCTGACTCATCCGTACACTTTGTTTTGTCAAAATCGCTTACCAGAGACATCTTCCCCTTGCACGACTTAAAAACCATCAATTCATCTTTGGTAATTGCAATTACTTTACCTGTAAGGGCACCGTACAAGGAGGCCTCATTCCCGCTGTCAACAACAGCAGCATATATGTTGCACATCTCCAGAAAAGCTTCATTGGATCCAAACAGGACACGCCCCTCCACCTTCATCGGAATATTCTCTTCTACGATTTTTTTCATAATATCCGGAAGAACTCTCTTACTGTATGTAATAACCATAATGTCACTGTATCTTATGGGTCTCAGCGGCACTTTACCGGTCGTCTTATCCTCAGGGTCATCCTTGCCCCTTATCAGATAATTAGGGTTATTGACCAGCTGTTTAATAATCTCAGCCAGTTTTTCAGGATCTTCATCTTTATTACCCAGACTATATTTGAACACACCCTGGAATTCATCCGGAATATGATCGGGGACCGGAATATCCACAAACGCACTCTGGTTGTGATTGACAGGATCATCTTGGAGCAATTCAGGGAACGCAGTATTAAAGTGATTGATCAGAGTATCTTTGGATCTGAAATTCTGCGACAAAGTAAGTTTCTCATTCTCAGCAAACAAATCCTTGACCCTTAAATAAGAACTGACATCAGCGCTTCTAAAACGGTAGATTGATTGTTTCGGGTCGCCTACGATAAAGAGCGAACCCGGGCGAGGCTTACATTCATACCACTTGGCAACAGGATTCTCCGAAGCAAGATAGAAGAATATCTCTGCCTGCATCGGGTCAGTATCCTGGAACTCGTCGATAAGAAAGAAACTGTGCCTCTCATGGATGTAGCGGATCAGATTCCCTTCTGCCTCTGCATCTTTTCTGAGCATCTCGCGCAGATAGAAAAGATAATCGAAGAAAGTCAGATAACCAGAATCGTGCATCTCCTTGTGTATCACTTCAACACATTTAAGCAAGAACGGCACTGAGGCATTGTACTTGATGTTATCCAATTCTTCGATAATAGTCGGCACACAACTGGCAGTGCAATCAAGCCACGATCCTGTTGCTCCGCCCTTGGCAAAGATACCGCTGATCTCAGGACCATATAGATCCATTGCGCCAGGTACAACCCTAACCTTCAGTAACACCTTGAGGTTGTTCAAAACATTGGTTACAATGGTGCTCCATCTGCTGTTTACTGCATTATATACATCGTTTATCTCAGGCCATGCATCACGACTATCTTTATTACCTGTATAGTTAATCTCTCCACTATGCTCCTTCAGGCATTTTACTGCCTTGATAATACTAACCCTGTCTGCAGCATAGTCCTTATCAATGTCGACCGCCTTGGCAGTACCCAGATTGAAATGAGCATTTCTCTTGCCCATCAATTCATCAATTCCGAGCAAGAAAACTTCCTGATCGTAACTGTTGACCGCTCTGAATGTGTTGGCCATCTTCTGAAGTTCAGGACCGAATTCGCCATTGCAGATTCTGACATACATCTGTGTGTATATGACTTTTGCCTCGGCATCAGTGACAATGGTTGAATCTGACAAGATTCCGGCCTCTGACGGATGCTCAGACAATACTACATTACAGAACGAATCGATCGTTCCCATAAAGCACAAATCGATATTCTTCAAAGCCTCTGCACAGCGCTGTCTCGTCTCTTCCGTAGGCTTGGGAAGCTGTCCGGCTTTGCCTTCGTCTTGCCAATCAGGGTTGCTTCTGTCAATTAAGATCTTCTGGAATCTCTCATAGAACTCCCCTGCCGCTGCCTTGGTAAAGGTAATAGCTGCTATCTTACTAATATCGATATTGTCCCCTGATTCAACCATCGCAACCATGCGATTTACGAGCATCGTTGTCTTACCTGATCCCGCACCGGCTTCAACGAAGAAATTGGTATTGGTCTCAGTTATTATTCTGTTGCGATCTCTCTTATCATCTTCAAGTCTTCCCATTATAATTCACCTGTCCAAAACGATTTATCTGTCTTCTTTCCGCATACATCACCAAACTTACAGTATTTGCAAGTATCATCGTCAGTACCGCACAGGAACTTTCCTGATTCCATCACTTCCTTGAATTTGCTGAGTACCGCCTTAAGCTGCTCCTTCATGTCAGCATCATACTTGCAGTCAACTGTTTCATCGCGTCTTATGTATCTGTACTGACAGCCTGAGATCTTGTAACCCTTCTGCTCCATAAGATATGCATAGATAACGACCTGGAGACACTTGCAAACATCATTTTCCTTATGTTTGTTTTTCCTTCCTGTCTTATAATCAACCACCAAGTATGTGCCGTCACCATTGTCCTCGATCCTATCCGGGAAACCATGCAGTTTTACTCCGGTTTCATGCACGCAGTGGATATCTTCTTCTTTAAGAACTACACGTTTTCCGTGATTATCGGGGTATGCTTTTTCCATCATTTCCAGGAAGTCTTCCCGTTCGTTTTTAATCTTCTCCGGCATTACAGGCGGATGTTCATCAATGAACCTGTCAAAAAACTCTCCAGCAAGCTTTAAGAACTCATCCTGAGTCATACCGCTGTTTGCCAGCTGTTCCATGCACGTATGGGCTAACGTACCACATTCAGCAGCACTCATAACGGCATACGGATCGTCATCATCAGGTTCTGAAAGACCAAGAACGTACTTGAGCTGGAATCTTCTCGGGCATTTCCAAAACATTTCCAGGGCTGACGGAGAGTACTCTTTATCCAGATCACCACAACCCTTGGCATCAGACGGGGTGTTCTTATTCTGTTCGATCACAGCCCCATCTACATAAGCCTGTCCCACAAGTCTCGACTTTGAGATTGCAGGCTCAAAATAAGCTACGTTCGTTATTGCTTTCTCAAATGCTTTAAGTCCGGTATCCCCACCAGTCATGCTGAACAACTCATAGATCATGGACGATGCGTTATCCTGCTTAAGTTCGGAGACATTCAGACCGGCATAAGACAGATGGATCTCGGTTCCAAGTGCAGATGCAAGTTCCGCCAGTTTTTTCAGACTTTCTTTCTTTTTGTTTACCCTATTCTTCGAAGTATACCTTTCCACCTCTTCTCCGAAATCCCTTATATCGCAGTCAAGGAGCAGATAGTTCTCCTTGGGCGAACCCGGATACTTGGATGCGGACAGGCCTGCAATGTAGAGCGTACTCCTGACTGAACACATAGCCTTGTCGACCGTCGTGACGTGAAGACAACCGGGCTCATTGCTCTGAGTAAGTACAGAAGACTTAAGAACATTGGCTATGATGTCGCCCTCATTGATCTCAAGTCCGGACTCGCTGACAGTCTTAAGTACCGAATAGATCCTGTATCTGGCTGACAGATCCAGTCTCTCAAGAAGTTGGAGGGAATGCTCAGCACCTTCACCTGCAAAACGCACGACCGCATACTTGTTTATGAACTCTTCCGTGGGCAGCGTGAATTCTTCTGCCATTACTTCCAGGAGAGGTATGCACTTCTGCTTATCCTCATAGTCCTTATATTCTTTGGACTTGCTGTCGATGTATTTGGCATCGCCTTCCATCGCCTTCTTGAACTTCTCAAGGCGTTCCTTATTCTCAGCAAGATTACGGCGGAAACCGATGTCACCGAGACAATCGTAGAAAGTACGCCATGAGAACTTGTCATCCTGCTCGGGAAGCGTCTCCTTAAGTGTCTTGATGCTGAAATATCCGCTGTAAAGCATCGCCTTTAGAGCACCAGCGCTGTAGAACCCTGATGTCATCCATGTAAGATAGAGTGACAGCAGTTTGGCCGGGTAAGCATTGATTATCGGCAGTCCGCAGCCAAACGTAATCGGAATGTTGTACAGCAACGAGTAATCCAGGAATAACTGCGCATATGTAGCAGAGTCTGTTACGGCTACGGTACAGCTGTCGACTTTCTTTTTTGGATAGATATCACTGATTATCGTCTCGACCTCATTGGTCGTTCCGTAGCAATTCTTGTAACTTGCTATCTTGAGCGGCTTGTCCTCTGCGTTATACAGAGACTTAATGCTTATCTCGGTGTACTTGCCGCCTGAGAGCTTGCTTATAAGCGCCTCCGAGAGCGGATCAGGCCTGAACTCTTCAAGCGTACTGAACTCCGCATCGGTGATCTCACCTTCTGCGATAGCCTTCCTTATCAGGAGCGCATTGTCGATACGGCCGTTATCCTTCAATATCTGCATATACTTGTCGTATACGGACAGCAGAGCCTGATTCTTCTCCTTGAAGGTACCCTTGCCCAAGGTATCTTTCAGTACTTTGCCTTCGTCCGGGTCAGCAACGAAACTTCTCATCTGTCTTATGGCAGAAGCAATGTTCCTGAGGTCGGCATAAGACGTCTTCTCAAAGTACGCCACGCCCTCTACGGCTTCTGCAATTATTCCAAGTTCCTCGTTGGAGTCAACGAAATCCTCCGTAATGCTGACACCTGCACGCATCAAGGCGATCTTCGCCAGCTCGGCCGCGCTTACGATGCGCAGGTCGAAGCAGTCGACGCCGTGTAATGCCATGTTTTTGATGAGTTCGTTGCCGTACAGCCCGGGGGCCAATATAATACGTTCCTGCATAGTAAATCTCCCTATGGTCAAGATAACAATTTCTATTTTACTTCTTTAAATATTAAAAATGTTTGAACCTTAAACTAACCAAATCCAATCCCATACACACCCACATTAAAGTATATACGATTGCATGTACTAAAATAGGGACAGGTGTTTAACCCATCCCCTTACTTATAAATTCCAATTGCCTTCTTCAAGACGACTTTCATCTTTTCTCTTAATGCAGGAGGCTCCAAGATCTCCACTTCCGGCGCATGCATAAGCGCGAAACGCAGCATCGCTGCTTCAGGCACTGAGGTACTGCATTTATATACATCTGTTTCCAATGAATCAATATTCATAAATATCTGCCGTCTTCCAAAATAGCTTGTTATATCGTTTTGGAGTGTGCTTGGATATCTGAAAACGACATCAACCACTTCACCTCGATCCATTTTAAATCTGCTCTTAGCAAACTCTCCGGATATTAACCCTTCTCCGTGTATGTCGCTTATATCATAAGTCTTGCGGTCTTCAAAACCTATACTTCTCATTCGGTCAATTCGAACAAACACAAGTTCTCCTTTGTACCAGTTTGAATTATCACAACCGGCAAGATAGAAGATTCCATTATCTACGAACACTTTACACGGAGAAATGTATTTTGTCTCAAGCTTAAAACGATCTGTGTTAATATCCGGAAATACCACATACGAGATTACACACCTATTCACAATCGCCCATTTGATCATCCTCAGGTTCTGATTCTGAACATCAAGAACGGAGATATCGTTGTTTACCCTCACTACACCTTTGGTATTCAAAGAGAAATCATTTGTCGAAGAAAGATTCTCAAGCGTTCTGACAAGCCTCTTATATTTTCTGTCCGGTAAGAACCTGTCCCCCACCAATGAACGATACAGTGTCTCTATCTCATCATCAGACACTTCGCCCACAAGGTAGCATCCAGTATTAATGTCAGAATCGATCACGGTACCGTCACTGTGCGGCACGACTCTCTTGTAAGACCCTACGAATCTTATGTCGTATCCGAAATCTATCAGCGACCGTATATCAGTCCTTACAGTCTTCTCTCCGACCTTGATCCCGTAGTCTTCCTCGACATAGCCGCAGATCTCTTTAATATACAGGGAATGCTCTTCATCCGAGTATTCTTCCAGTACCCTTAGCACTGCCAAAACAGAATATTTCTTGTTCGCCATACACCATTCTCCTTTCCCTTATAAACAAGAATAATATATTCGCGAGGATAGTTCAAATTTTGCCTATCGTTACCCCGGTTCACCATTCACAAACGCATATCGAATTTGCTACCATTACCGCAAGAAAACGAAATTGGAATGGGAGGAATTGGATATGCGTTATTACGAATTCAGACTTGCACTTAAGGTAGAAGACATCAGATCCGAGAAGGTCAGGCTCAAGGATATTTCTTACGAGAGCCCGGTCGATGCCTTGACTATGTATCTGTTCAGGAACCTGACAAACGGCGTGACTTTCCTGTCTTACAGAGTCGAGGAAGGCTGCATCAAGAGCATCTATGCAATCGACGAGAAGATCAGGAAGCCGCAGGAGGCCTTGGACGAGATCGTCGGCACATTAGATGACATCCTGGTCCCTTCGGTAACGGCAAGCGAGCCGTTCGAGATCACAATGCTCGACTTCAATGACAAACTGGAAGAAGCAAGGCGCAGAGGCCTTCTCTTCCACTGGGGCAAGATCGCCGATCAGGCAAACCTCATACTGTACGATGACAGGGACTATTTCTCCTCTGGCAGGTGCCACTTCAGATTCGACGAGAAGGTCGCACGCAAGGACGCTTCTGCCCTTAAGGCAGACCACCTGTTCGACGAGACTCTCAAGCAGGAGATCGGGCGCATCAGGAAAGATTCCGGCAGCCTTAACGCAGACGAAGGCTCCATATGCGCATTCCCCGTAAACTATGCCATCTCCGCCAGGAGCAAGGAAGCCGGAAGCGATATCGCAGCCACTCTGATGAGCGAGCTTGCCGCATCAGGCAGACTCTCCTGCGGCCGTATGCTGATGTTTACGGAGATCACGCCTGAACTGCATAATCACGCTCACTATTTTGAGAAACTCATCGAGAACACCTACGGCGGTACGATAGTCATAGATATGACCGGTACATTCGGCACGGATGCCTCTGATTACGTTATGACCTGCAAGTACTTAAGCAAGATCATCAGGGAACACCGTAACGATAACCTCTTCGTGTTCCTCTATGACATCGACGAGCCCGGCTTTACATACAATCTCATCACTCTCGTGAAGAAATTTATGTATCTTGTAAACATAAGAGAAGGCAAGGGTGACAGGAAGGCCGCCAAGGATTACCTTAAGTTCCTCATCAGGCAGACGGATTTCTCCAAGTTTGCAGGTCAGGCAGACGAATTCCTGAAGACCATCCCTCAGGACAGCTACTCTCAGACTGACATCATCAGGGCATTCGAGTCATTCGAGCCCTGGTGCCTGAGGAAGAACTTCCTCAAGTCCTACGACCTCGAAGCAGACGAGGGGTTCTACCTCGACCGTGACACCGACAATCTGTCCGCTTCCGAGAAACTTGAAAAGATGATCGGCCTCAAGTCCGTCAAGGACCAGATAGAGAGGATCATCCTCGCAAGCAAGGTCGACAGGCAGCGCAAGAAGCACGGCGGCCGTATGATGAATATGATATTCGCCGGCAACCCCGGTACCGCCAAGACCGTCGTGGCAGAACTCATGGCAAAGATCGCCAAGGAACACGGAGTCTTAAAGAGCGGCTGCTTTGTCGAGAGGGCCGGTATGAGCCTGTGCGGTATATGTGCACCTTATCTCGTAAAAGAAGCCTTCACTTCCGCGATAGGCGGAGTGCTCTTCATAGACGAAGCATACTCGATGACTGACCCCGCCGCGATCACTGCCCTGATAAGACAGCTCGAGGCACACCGCAACGACGTCATCGTCATATTCGCCGGCTACGAGGAACGGATGAAGAAGTTCCTCGAACAGAACGAAGGCCTGAAGAGCAGGATCCCGTTCACCATCAAGTTCCCCGACTACAAGCCGGAAGAACTTGTACAGATATACGAATACATCCTCGACCAGGACGGATACACCTGCACGGCAGATGCCAGAGAAGCCGCCAAAGAGATATTCGAGAAGGCTTCAAGGATAAAGGACTTCGGCAACGGCCGTTATGCCAGGACTCTCGCTGAGAAGTCCACAATGAATATGTCCGTAAGGCTTGCCCGCAAATATGACAACAAGCCCATCCCCGAGAGCAAGCTGTATCTTGTCACCAGGGAAGACGTATTCATCCCGGACGACCCGATAGTCAACGGCAACGACGGCGAAGAGCACCAGGTACCAGAGCCTGTAATCAAGACCGTTACCAAGTCCGCCAGAGAGCAGCTTGAATCTATGATCGGCCTTGAGTCCGCCAAGAAACTCATCGCCGGCGCCATAGCGACCTTCAAGATGCAGAAGAAACTTCGCCAGAAGGGCATCGACATCGGCAAGAACTCGATGCATATGGTCTTCACCGGCAATCCCGGCACGGCGAAAACAACCGTCGCACGCCTCCTGGCGCAGATATTAAAGGACGAAGGCGTTCTCTCATCAGGCGTATTCGTTGAGGCCGGAAGGTCCACTCTCGTAGGTAAGTATGTCGGCGAGACTGCGATAAAGGTCAGCAATGCATTTGCCGATGCAAACGGCGGTGTCCTCTTCATCGACGAGGCATACTCCCTGAACGATATGTCTGACCGCGGGTCATACGGCGACGAAGCCATCAACACAATAGTCCAGGAGATGGAGAACCGCAGAGAGGACATAATAGTCATCTTTGCAGGTTACCCTGACGAGATGAACAGTTTCATCGAGCGCAACCCGGGAATGTCTTCAAGGATCGCCTTCAGGGTTAACTTCGACGATTACTCGGTAGAAGAACTCTGCGAGATAGCAAAGTTCCAGGCAGCCTCGAAACATATGACTCTCACGGACGAAGCTATGGCAAAACTCAGGCCCATATTTGAGACTGCCAAAGAAAGCAGGACATTCGGCAACGGCCGTTATGTCAGGAAGGCCATCGAGATGGCAATATCCAACCTCGCTCTCAGAGTATGCGCTCTGAACGAGGAAGAACAGACAGTTGATGTCCTCACGACCATTACGGCCGAAGACATCGTCGCACCGGAACCGGATACAACAGAAAAGCCGAAGAGAAGGATCGGCTTTGCAGCGTAATCAAATAAGGAGGATAGAAATATGGATTACAACATCATTGAAGAGATTGAAAAGACAGAGAAACTTCTTGACAGCAAGTGCGCTCAGTACAAGGGCGTGGCAGGAATGGAAGAGTACGTTAAGTTCCTGGAAGAGACACGCCTCAACCTGCTGGTAAACGGCTTGATGGAAACCGTAACCGAGGATTATCTCAAATCCATCCACACTGACATCGAGTTCAAGGAGCGCAGCGCTCTGGGCCACGCAGGCCTGCTCCCGCCCGAAGAACAGGAAGCCTGGGATAAGTTAAGAGCATTCTTACTCGGTCCCTGTGACCTTCCGCCGGAAGTGCAATAAAACAAAGGAGGTATCTTATGTACCATCTGGACATCCTGGCAAATGACATCTATAAGCTGATAGACGAGAAGAAGGCCATGTATGCTGGGATCAAAGGCATGGAGCCTTACCTGGCCTACCTTGATTACTGCAGATACCTTGTCAATGGCAAGAGAGACAATATGACTGCCCTCTTCCTGCTCAACAATGCCATTGCTGACAAGGAAAGAAAGTATGTGCGCCAGGTCAGCCGTACTGATCCTGACACAGGCAGGAAGATCCGCATCCTGCAGGATGAAGCCTACCAGCGCAAGTACGGCATCAGGTTCATCAACAGTACACTTACCGAGGTCTACCACCCTGCTAACAGATGGAGGATACATAAGGATACCCCGTTCTCCGATGTGATTAAAAGATGCCATACCAACACACTGATAACTCAGTACTTCAGGCTCTGCGATCACACTCCAAGTGAAGAAGAATCTTTAATAGATCTGCTCTGGTCAATAAAGTTCTGCAAGCCTGAACCGTCAGAGACCGAGTACATAATGCTCGAGGAGCGCCCGGACGGCGATCACGCATATATCCTGGATATTTCCACAGGCAAAAGGTATGAGCCTGATTCAAATCACTGGCCCAGGCTTCTCAGCTGCCGTATCCCCTACAGGATCGAAACCAAAGATGACTTCTATGAGTTTACTGCGATTGTGCTGCGGGAATTATCCAATACAGGGTTGGCAGCATAATACAATTGTATTCGGTAGTGAATTCAACCAAATGAAAGAGAAAAATAATGAGGATTATGGTTTTTCATTTATGATAGTTTCAATTATCTTGCCAATGTTACTGCTCACTTTACCTTTAAGGTTATGAATATCTTGATTTATGAATTTTTCTTGCTCTATGGCTAAAAGTATATTGTCTGCAAGTTTTCCTATTTCAGGATTTTTCTTGGAATTCATTCCGGTTATTTCATGCAGAACTCTATAGGCATAACTGTTTTTTTCATCCTTAACTTTGCTAAGAAACTCTGATTCATTACCTCTAATATACTGCTCATAACTATCTCTAATATGAAGTATCAAGAACAACTCAAAGGCCGGATTAGTTACTGCAGCAATATCATTTTCCTCAATTGATCTTATTAGTTCATCATATCCTTGAACCTTTTCTTCGAATATATCTCCGTCAAAGACAATAATCATCTTATCACGTTCAGTGTCAAAGCCATTATCCGGATTTCTCTTTTGCTCTTCTGCAAAAGCAAATAAATTCTTGGCATATGATATATCTCTATCTTTTTCAGTCTTCTCCCATAAACACATATCAATCAATGGGTGAATACCTAATTGCTTTCTACTGTCAATTAAATGTTCAAAATAGAAAGTTTCAGTATTCGCCCCTTCACAGATAATAACGTATTTGCGGAATGGTTCTATCTGTTCTTCATTATCAGATGGACGACTGTTCCAGTTTGTGTAACCATAATGAATCTCTTGTTTACCTTCGTTTGATTCTTTAGGAAATGCTGTTAGATTACTATTGTGATACTTTTTAAACCCCAACTCCTTCAGATATAGATAATCTTCAGGAGAAATAACAAGATTGAGTTGAGCAGAAGGAACAATATATACGACAATGTCTTTATGCTTAAACTCACTAGCATGAGCTTTCTGAGAGTTAAGAATAAATCCGCAGTCTGCAAGTATTCTTTCTGATATTATATTCATATTACATTCTCCTCCTTTAAACTTAAACAAAACCATAGTGCTTTTAGTATCAGAATTATGGTTTCACATATTTGATCTTGTTCCACTTACATCATTCCGTATATTCCAATAAAAAAGAGAATTATAAATATAATCACAGTTTCTCCAACAGATTGTTTTTTACACAGAAATCCACTCCAAGTTGCTTTATGTCACCATTATCAAACTTGATGGTGACTTTACCACATTCATTATTGATGACAACACCATTTCCAAACGCTTTATGGTGCACATGACTATTCTCTGGGAATAGCTTTGCACACTCCGTCGCCGTCATTTTCGAGGGTTCCTTTGTGGCTGGTTTAGACTTAATTGGCATTTTCTGAACCGTTTCAGTCTTATCAGTATTTAATGCCTGAGATGCTGAGTAATATGTTTTATGATCTCTCCAAAGACAATCACAAAACCACATAGCCAGATGCAAATCCCAATCAGATGGAAGGTTACGATTCGACCATTCAACCAATGCAAGGTTCAAATCAAGCATAGAAGCATTCTTAGAGCATTTAATTCCAAAAACCGAACAGTAGGCTTCAGCCGTTGGCCGTGTGCACACAGGAAAATACAGATCTGGACAGTAAATAGAGATAATCTTGTACTTAAACTGCTGATTGATATCAGAACGCTCTATAGTACGGTATTCTTCCAGCCTTGCTGCATTAATGAGTTCAACAATTTGTTTCTTCTGATATCGGAAAGCTGCATCATAATTATCGATAAACATCTTCTCAAGATGTTTACTGAGCTTAACCTGATAATTGGAATCAACATACACTCCAAAAACCGACGGAAAGGCATTTCCCATCGAAGACAATGCACCTAATCCATACTCCATTTGGTAGCAGAATGTGTTTGTTCTGCCTGCAAAGCAATATTGTTCTTGCGTAAGATTAAGGATGGCTTCATCATTGTACTTGCTCACGAACTCTTGGCGTTTATTCTCAATCATGATGTCATAATTCGGGTCAACTCGTTTGCTTAAGAAATCATGAAAAAGATCCATTATAAGCCTCCAATATATGAATTCTGATAGTGTTAGATTACATTTTTGTGTACTGCATAACAACGGACAAACTTTGAAATAGTTATTAATATGTTGAAAACTGAGCCATCCCCAATCACAAAAAACCTAGGACACGGCTGTGTCCTAGGTTTAACTCTTTAGTTGCAGATCTCACCGGCCTTTAGTTATACCAGGTCGAGCAGTCATACGGATCCAATGCTGATATATCAATTCCGTAATCCCCGATCATCATGTCGTAGATGGTGTCATAGTCGCGGAGCCAAGACACCTTGTCATAGATCGAATACACCTTCACTTCAGAAGGATACCAAGGAGTCGAGAAATCCGTCTGTCCCTTTGCCAGATCGGTTGAACCGCTGCACTCGATGAACGCATATTTCCCCGGAGCAACGAACACAAGAGCGATATGGTGTCCTATTCCCTGTGCGTTTTTTGCTCTCAGAGAATAGTAATTGTTATAATCATTTATTATCTGTCCGTCTACTATTTTCGAACAGGCCAGAGCAATAGCGGTGTACCCTCTCATCATCATCATGGTTCCGACGGTATGACAGCCCCAGCAGGAATAATCAGCATACGCGTGATTGCATATCCAATAGCAGCCTGCGCTCATGAGTTCGAGGTCATTCATGTTGTCCTTGTACTGAATTACATCATTGTACATAGGCATGATGACATCAAACGGGGATGCCATGGTACCGACCGTTTCGCCGCAATCGACGGTCAGCGTCGTCAGTTTTGTATCCTTGTAATAGATATCAAAGTCCTGGACTCCGCCATAGTAGCAGGCGATCTCAATGAGGATCATTCCGTTATATCCGTTCGCACTCATCAATGCCTGACGGTCATTGAAATAACTGCTCATATAGTAGACACTGCCAGAGTCCGGATAATAATGCGCTCTCGCCTCCACCATCGGTGCATACGGATCGGGAATGAACTGGATCCAGCCGCCCGTATATAAGTATCCTTCGTCGCCGTTATGCTTTATATAGACAGCGGAAACATCGACATCATCCGAGACATATATCCCGTATTCCACGCTCATATACACATTCGGTTCCGGATAGCAGGTGATTCCTTCACTCTTGTCATAGTAAGTCTTGTTCCAGTAAGGAAGGTAAGACTTGGATATGGCAAAGCTTATTCCGTCACAGACCGCCAATTCCTCATAAGAGTGCTCTACCGTATTTGAAGAATAGGCTGCAGGTGTGGGGGTCGGGGAAGCGGACGGTTGCGAGGTCGGCGCGGGTGTAACATCGTTACTTCCTGCAGGACTGCCGTTATCAGCAGCCGGATACACATAGCCTTCAGGGTTTACCGCTATCGCACCGGTTACGCTCGAGATGCCCCCGGTATTGCCCGGCTCAGCCCCGCCTTTCCTTACCAGAACGATCTGTATCGCTTCAAGTCTCTTGGCAAGGCCTGATGTTCCGCTGACTTCGCCGTTCTTTGCCCAGCCGAGCCAGCCGTAGTCCTGGGCGTGCACACGGTAATAGACGTCATATTCATCTGCGATCTCGCCCGTCAGTTCTATCTGTATGGCTTCAAGGCGGTAAGACATGCCCTGCGTGCCGCTCATCTCGCCGTTTTGAGACCACTTGCTCTCCCAGCCGATGTTCTGCACGTGAGTCTTATACTGTATCCCGCCCGGGTACTCGTTCCCCGAGAGGTGGATCTCTATTCCTTCGAGCCTCTTGGACTCACCCGTCGTGCCCGATGACTGGCCGTCGGTCTTCCAGACGGATTCCCAGCCGTAGTCCTGCCTGTGGACTCTGTAGTTGACCGTCGTGGACGAACCGGAATACTTTGGGACCAGCCTTATCTGTACTTCTTCAAGCCTCTTGGATTCGCCGGTTGTACCTGCAAGCGCGCCGTCGGATACCCAGCCCTGTGCATCGCCGTAATCCTGGATGTGCACGCGGTATTCAACCGAGTATGCCGTGGACAGCTGGCCTGTAAGATACATCTCTATGCCTTCGAGCCTTAATGCCTGCCCCGATGTGCCGGCCTTCTCACCTGCACTGCGGTAGTCCTGCCAGCCGTAGTTCTGCACGTGCACTCTGTACTGAAGAGTGCCGGACAGGCCGGTGTTGTTCTCGAGATCTATGGTTATCGCTTCCACTCTTCTGCCCTGTCCGCGGGTGCCGAGCGTAAGTGTTCCGGATGACTCATCCCAGATGCCGGCGCAGTCGCCGACGTCCTGGACATGAGCCGTTCCGCTTAAAGTGTATGCAGAGTCGGCACTTACAGTTGCGGTGCTGACCATTGTCAGGCCGCTTACTGCAAAAGAAGCAGCCAGTATCGTTGATATGATTCTTGTAAGCCTTCTCATTTGAGTACCTCCTTGTTCTTGTTTCTGCAGGTTCTTCTCGCGATGATCTTGTACTGTTGTTCACCGGTAAGAACGATCTCCGATGCGTTGATCCCCTTCTCATACATGTCCGCGCAGGCCATTGTACTGGTCTCGCGGAGAAGCGAATCGAGGAGCCTGTTGCCGTACTCTGTGTTCGCGTTCTCATGAAGGAACGCACGCATCTCCTTGCTGATGCTCACCTTGACCGGGGCAATGTCAGATACGGCCTTCACCCTCATGTCGATAATGCTGTCGATCGCTTCATACGACAGTGGTCCGTAATTGACGACCTGTCCGAAACGTCCGATGATCTCGTAGCAGGCACCCAGTTCGATCATGTCTTTCCTTGAGATCTCCTCAAAATGATCAGCTCCCGGGTCAGATTCGGGTTCAGCGGCTCCAAACCCGAACTTCTTGGTGTTTGAGACCTCCTCTTCACGTCTTTTCCTTACCTCATCGAATGAACCCAGCCCGATAAACATCGTCTTGGAAGTATCTATCGAGCTGGAGTCTTCTTGAAAAACATATCCTTCAATTGCTTCGAGCAGTTGGTGCTGGATGTCGCCGTTAACGTTTGTGCCACAGCTGTCATATGCCGGTGACAGTCTTTTATCGAACTCGTCCAGGAATACAATACCGATCCCGTTGGATCCCCCCGCCTTGAGTCCTGACACAAGATAATTCGTGTCATTACCCTTGAAACCCTCAGAGGTAATCTGGTTCATGTCGATAAGGCTTACAACGAACCCCGGTATCTCCTTCGCAAAGTATTCCTTAAGGGCTCTCATGGTCTCAGTCTTGCCGCAGCCCGAAGGACCGGCAAGGATCATGCTGAACTTTGATCCCGGTTGTTTCTTTGCAATGGCGTTAAGATACTGATAGACGTTTATCAGTACCATGCGCAGATTTGCCTGCCCCTTGACTCTGTTCTCAATCGCCTGTTTGAACTGGTTATATGTTGTATTCTTACACCAGTTTTGGATCCGGGCTGTCAGGCTCTGCGATTTGAATCTTTCCTCACATAATGCCGCAAGTTCTGCCGACTTTTTTTCATAAGCGTATGCGTCATCACCGTTAATGACGTTGACACACACAATGAACAGTTTGCTGCCATCTTCGGAATACTGTCTATAGAATTTCGTATGAAATGTTGATTCCGACTCGAGATTATAGCTCTTGACTATGAATTTGACCTTTTGAGCATTTATGCCGTCATCCCCGCTGGGTACAATGCTTAAGCAGTTGTAGCCGCCCTCTGCTTCCGGCAGTTCTATCTCTGCAATCTCATTGATGATCTGCCTGACATTCCCATAATCAGTCTTTATCCGGCACACAACTCTTATCTGTCCCGGTTCGTTCTTAAAGATCAGGAGAGCCCCCTCGGGATAAGCCTTGTAAAGCGAATCCTTACGGCACACTCTGCATCTCTTGTATATCTTGTATTCAATGTTGTTCTTCTTAATGTAATCGTTCATGATATTTCTTTTTTTCTGATTCAAGATCTTCTTCATAAAATTCGAGAATCATACGAAGCATTTCAACACTCTGTTTCTTATTCAGTTTTGAATCTGTTTTCTTTTTTTTCGAATCTGATTCGATGATCAAATTGGTACCTTCCACTACAAAATCGGTTGAAACTTTTTCCGGAGCATCAGGAACAATCTCAAGGTGATATCCGAAACCATGCAGATAATCAACAATGGATGATAGTCTGGGATCAACAAGACCTTTCTCTATTCTGTAGATCGCATTTCTCTGCGTTTTAAGTCTTCTGCACAGTTCAGCAATAGTAACTGCCTTCTTACGATTCTCACTGAATGCAGTAAGGATACGGTTATACTCCATTAAGTGCCATTCCTGAAGGTTCTTATTGATCTCTATATTCTGTTCCATTTTGTGCCTCCTAATAGTTCTGTTAGCATTACTATACACACCTATGTACCTAGTGTCAATATGTAATGGTACACATAATCCGCCACACTCGACTTGTATTCTTTCCCCTCCGTACTATACTTAATGGATCTATAACTCACAGCAAAGGACTCCTGCTTCCAATGAAAACACTCAACGTCGTGGCCGCCATAATCATTCAGGAAAACAAGGTTTTCGCGACTCAGCGCGGATACGGCGAGCATAAGGATAAATGGGAGTTTCCCGGCGGTAAGGTCGAACCGGGCGAGTCGTCCGAAGCTGCCCTCATAAGAGAGATCAAGGAAGAACTGGATGCGGACATAACAGTCACTTCCCTGCTGACCACAGTGGAATACGACTACCCGGACTTCCATCTGTCGATGGATTGTTTCGTAGTGGAACTCAAGGAAGGATCAGAACTTAAACTCAAAGAACACGAGGCAGCAAAGTGGCTGTCCCGTGATGAACTTGATTCCGTCGATTGGCTGCCGGCGGATGTTGAAGTGGTAAAGGAGATACTTCGCACCTTGGATTACAGTACTTCAGACATCTGGAGACAATCTCTCCATCTCGAACCACCGACCGGATGGATGAACGATCCTAACGGTCTGTGTTATGCAGATGGGAAGCACCATGTATTCTTCCAGTACACTCCCGAGGATGCTGACGGTTCAGGACTTAGGCGTTGGGGACATTACGAGAGCGCTGATGACGGTAAGTCGTGGGAGTTCACGGGAACGTTTCTTTCTCCGGATATTCCCGAAGACCGTACCGGTGTTTTCTCCGGTTCAGCCGTAGTCTTGGATGGAGTGATACATATCTTCTATACGGGTAATGTAGAACTTGAAGGCGACTACGACTATGTTACTTCCGGTAGGGAAGCTAATCAGATACATGTTATTACTGCAGACGGCCGTAAGGCAGGTCCCAAGATCGTTATCCTCAGAAACAGCGACTATCCCGAATGGTGTTCCTGTCATGTAAGAGATCCCAAGGTCTGGATTGAAGACGGCAGATGGAAGATGGTGCTGGGAGCCAGGACACTGGATGATAAAGGCTGTGTCCTCTTCTACGAAGCTACTGATCTAGAACACTGGGCATATGTGAAGTCTCTGTCAGTCCCGGACTTTGGATATATGTGGGAGTGTCCTGATCTGTTTACCATTGAAGGAAAGGCATTCCTCGGGGTATCCCCTCAGGGACTTAAGCATGAAGCGTACCGTTTCCAGAATGCATTCAGTTCCGGTTACTTCCGGGTGGATGGCGACCGACTGTGTGATTTTGAGGAATTCGATTACGGTTTTGATTTCTATGCTCCTCAGACTTTTGCAGGTAAGAACGGGGATCGTATCCTTATAGGATGGATGGGCATAGGTGACAGTTCTTATACCAATCCCACTGTCGCTTACGGACGGCAGCACTGCCTGACATTGCCAAGAAGGCTGTCTATGGCGCCTGACGGATCGATCAGACAGGAACCTGTGATACATTCTGATCTCCTCGGCAAGATAGAATTGATTGAAGCCAAACAGACAAAGGTGTCTGCTCTTCCCTGCGATATAACCATTCCTTCCGTAAACGGAGAGTGCCTGCTTAAGATAGAAGATGTGCAGATCAGATATGACGGTTCTGTACTTGTCCTTGATCTTGAAGGCGCAGCTTCAGGATACGGACGGAAGGTGCGCAAGGTCAAGACAGGTTCGATATCGGATCTTAGGGTTATCTGTGACCGTTCAAGCATAGAAGTGTTCGCGGACCAAGGAAGATATGTCATGAGCACAAGGTTCTATCCTGAAGAAAAGGAAATAGGGATATCTTGCAGCTGTGAGTTTTTGTACCGGTCTATCGGAGAGATGAGACATAATATCTGAAGTCTCTCAAGTGCCGGTTGTATAGAAAAAAAAGATTCGGCCCTCCGCTAATTCCAGCAGTGGGTCGAATCTATCTACATACTATCAGATAGTTAGAAGAAGTCAAGAATACTCGATCATTGTTCCATCCTTCTTGATTACGATAAGCTTCTTCAAATACTTGCGCGCTCTGAATTCTTTTTCGAGTTTGGATACACATTGATTATCGTGTAACTTTATTCGTCGCAAATCAAAAATAATGTATCTTGATTGTATTACAGCATTTCTGAAATTATTCTCAATGGTTCTTTTACTGTTTCCTTGAGGACATTTAATCTCCCAAGCTATTCCATCCATCAAAATATCAGGAGTATGTTCACCTTTAGCCATACTGGGTTCAATAAATACAATATCCTTGCCAAGAGAAGCAAAGTATTTTGCAGTATTGAACTCATGTGCTTCCGGGGGAGTAATAAGATTTGATATATCTATAGTTCCTTTTTTCATGACAGTCTAATGAATGCCTCAATATCATTTCCCTTTCGCCAAAGTGTCCACTTCTTTCTTATAAGTTTTCCTATACCGCTTGGTGTTACACATTACATATGTTGCAAACTCGCCCTTCTTGAGTTTTATCTTCTCTATAGGCGTAAACTCCGGAGCCTGTTTTCCGGTCTCCTCAAAGTCTGTATAAACTATTAATGCCAGTGCATCTTCCGCCATGATCATTCCGTCTTTGATATCATCACCGCAAGTAATGCAGTTCTCGATATCAGGGAAGTGAATAAAAAACATTCCGTTGTCATCCGGAGTGAAGATAGCAGGATAAACATAGATTGAAGAATGTGAATCTGTCATTATTTCACCAGCCTTCCCGCCTTCCTCTCGCTGTTGACCTTGTACGCGATCAGCCTGAGCAGATAGTCCGGCATGAGCCTCCTGCCGATCTCCCACTCCTGCATAGTGCGGTACGGGATGCCGAGCCACATTGCGAATTGTACGCGGTTCATCCCAGACTTCGCGCGGATCTCCTTGGTCAGATAACTGTATAGCCGCTTCTTGCGCTCTGCTTCGGTCTCCGCGTCGTCCATGCGGTCTATTTCGAGTTCGAGTTCAAGCCCCTCGATAATGCATGTTATGCGTTCCTTCTTGAAACGCTTGTCCGTGCGCACCTTCTCAATAACGATCCCCGTTGTTCCATCGATATAGTCAATTCCGCCCATGTTATACCCCGCTTTCTTGTAGGCACTGCCTACATTGTGTTATCCCTATTATATGTAGTCAGTGCCTACACGTCAATTTGAAAGTACATCCCTTCCCGCACTAATTGTTTTCGCACCGTTCAAACCGTGTTTAAATCTCGGGTTTATACTGAAAGGTATAAATCACACGGGAGGCAAACGGTGGATCTACAGCGCATCAGGCGGTTCACGTACATCATTAACACGGTGATCTTCGCGCTGGTCATAGGGCTGGCGGGATTCTTCTGGTTGTGCAAGGCGGATGTGCTTTTGTGGTTTTCTATCCCCACCCTCTTGGTCTACGTAGTAGGGTACTTCCTCATCGCTAAGGACCGCCTCGACATCTATGTGCGCCTTGTCTATTTCTGGATCACGCTGTACATGTGCGTGTGCACGGTCTGCCTCGGCTATAAGATCGGCTTCCACCTGTACTGCCTGTCCATGATACCCATCATCTTCTACACAGAGTACATGGCGGAGAAACTTAACCGTCCCCGCATCAATGCTTTCGTCGCGAGCGGCATCATCGCCATCTGCTACCTGCTGTCCACAGGCTATACCGCCTTCAAAGGTCCCATCTATGACGTCGACAATTCGATGGCCGGTGCCTTCTGGGCTTTCAATTCCGTCATAGTTATCGCGTTCCTGGTGTTCTACTCGCGCCTTATGCTGAGTCTTATTGGTGATTACGAGAGCAAACTTAGGGATCTGGCCGAGAGGGACAAGCTTACGGGGCTTAACAACCGCCACTTCATGCTCGGCGAACTTGAGACCGCTGACAAAGAGAACGGCGATCATTTCCTTGCAATGCTGGACATCGATGATTTCAAGAAGATAAACGATACTTACGGCCATAACGCCGGAGACTATGTGCTCTCCAATGTCGCACGCATCATGCGTGAACAGTGCAGGAACTGCAAGCTTGCGCGCTGGGGCGGCGAGGAGTTCTTGGTATTGAGCACAGGTTTGGTCGAGAGTTCAGGCTACCGCCTGATCGAGGGTTTGCGCGCCGCAGTCGAGGCGGAGGATTTCGAGTTCGAAGGACAGCACATCAAGGTCACCGTCACCTGCGGTCTTGCAGACCACACCTCCGGCCGTTCGATCGACCAGTGGGTCAGCGAAGCCGATGATAAGCTGTATGTGGGTAAGAGAGAGGGAAAGAACCGCGTAGTACGGTAATGTTACCTTAGAATTTTCTGAGTCAGTTAGAGTAACAGTTAGAGTTTTTGAATTACTCTAACTGTTACTTGTTTTTTCACATGTTTTAGTTAGAGTTTTTGCAAAAGTCTAACTTAAACTCTAACTCCGCAAAAGTGTCCCATTAATAGTAGAACATTTGTTCTGTTTCGTGTTACAATAATGATGGTGCGGCCTGCTTAATGGGCGGTTGCCTTCCGAGTACTTAACTTACATCTCGGGGTTCCCGGGAGAGTCTAGGAAAGGAGGGCTGTGTAGGTGACAGACTATGAGATTCTATCTCTGGTGATTACCTTGATTGGCTTGCTGATCGGTGTGGTGACCCTGTTGCTGAAACTATTTGCGTATCTGGATTCCAGATATAAGCGCAAATGAAAACCTCACCCAAGACTGACACTCCGCGGTGAGGTTTGAAATCTTATCTCGGAAGCAACCGTCTTTGCAGACCGCACTTCTTTAGAAACATATTAGCATCAAGCTTTTACTCAGTCAATCAACAGTAGCTTAAGCCTCATTCCACAGGACACTCTTCTATCGTATACCCTGTCACCAGATCTACGATATCCTCCAGATCGTCGTTGTCGTAGCAGTAGCCGTCGTAGATGAGCTGTTCATTACCGTCTTCGTCGTAGTACATGAACATGTATGTCTGGCCGTCGCAGACTTCCTCGTAATACCCGGCAAATTTGTTTGTCTTAAGAGCCGTCTTGCAGAACTCGTAGAGTTCCATGTAATCCTCGTCGCTCATCTTGGCAACCTCATCAGCGTACCCGCGATCGCTGTATACGTAGCCGGCGTAAGTGACCCTGTACTCTGTCGTGGGATCCATGTCATCCGGAATGGGTGCGCGGATGTAGCTTTCAAGAACGAACATGTCGCCTTCCAGTTTCTGGAGTTCTTCGATCTTCTCGCCGTTGTCCTTGCTGTCCTTGTCTTTGCCTTTGCCGGACTTGCCTGAACCTGTATCAGTGCAGCCTGCCGTGCCCAGCAGCATTACCGCTGTCATAACGATCGCCATAAGTCTTGCAGATTTCTTCATTTCTCCTGCCCTCCAATGCGTTTCTGCCATTAATACAGATACACCCCCTGATTTGTTGCAACATTTTCAGAATATAATCTGTATATATGGTAGTTAACCACGGAGGGATACCATGAAGATTACTAAGACACTGACTACAATACTTATCGGAACCGTCTGCATGACGGCGCTCTGCGGCTGCTCGGTTGGAGAAAGCTCAGGTTCCAAGAAGAAAGATAAAGACAAGGAAAAAGAGACTGAAGTGACGGAAGAGACCGAGATAACCGAGACCTCGGAAGCAGTCGTTCCCGTTGATATATCAGTTGAACCCGTAGATATCAGCGAACTGCCTCAGGGCGAGGTGCTCATACACACCGGTTATACGAACGAAGCCGAGGGGTATCAGGCGAGGGACATTTTCGTGATGTCGGACGGCAGTGTGTATATGTCTGAGGAGTTCTTCGGCGGGTTTGTTGAAGAATACTGCGACCCGCTGCCGGCTGAGGACAGGCTGCAGATGTTGAAGATGTACACGGCCCCCGTAATGCAGTTTGACCTGAACTCGCTCGCGGAAGTCTATACAGACATGCAGTATATCGACCCTGATGCGGAGTTTGTCTACGATGACGATGTCGTCTATGACGGCGGTTATTCCTATATCGAACTGAATATTGACGGCGAGTGGCTCAAGGTAAGCGAAGGCGGCGTTTACCGGGGCGGGCTGGAAGATGCCTATGCCGAGGAAGCTGTGCAGATAATACGTGATGAACTGGCGGATCTGAGCATGGGCTGCACGACGCATGTCTACTCCAAGGACATTACGTTCCTTAAGACTTATGAATTAAGAGACGCTGATGTCAAACCCTGCAAGATGCTGATCACCAACATGGATGAGCTTAAAGAGTTTGAGGAGATGACCGGGATAGACCTGAAGGGGAACGAGTGCTTTGAGTACTTCGGTAACGAAGAGTACGACGCGTTTAACTCGATGTGCATCGCCGTGGAGATAGTGGCTTACGATGAAGTGTTCGGTTTGGATACCGTCTCCACAGACGCTTTTCTCGTGTCAGATAATTACGTCGGCTTTTGCAACCTGGGGTTGCTTAAGATGGCAACGACGGATCTGAGGCTCGGCACAGACAAGTATTACTGCTATGTTGCCCAGGTGCCCGCGTACGACATGAGCGTGTATGAGGGGTTTGAAGAGTGATGTATGTATTTTGGTTTTGAAAAACGGCAAATCTCAAAACCAAATGTTGACTATTTGCTGAATGATTGATTTTGGTTTTGAAAATTGAGAAAAATTAAAACCAAACGTAAACTAACGCGCACTCGATGCTGATGAAGCCCCTGAGCAGCAAAAAGGCCCGCGTGCGGGCCATATTCATAAACTGCTTCCGTGAGGGGTTTGAAGATTAAGTTAATCCGGCAGCTTGATCGTGTAGACTTCGTCGCTGTATTTGGCCTTCGTCGACGGGGCGCTTAGGATGATCTCGTCTTCAGAGACCCACTCGACATCCCATAAGATATCTTCCATAAAGCCTGAGCCTTCGTATTCGAAAATGCACTCGTCTTCATAGTACACGTCCGGGCGGCACACCCAGTCGCACCTGACCGTCACGGACTTCTCGCCCGACGGGGATTCAAACGTGTGCTCGTAGTCCGGATCGTATTTGAAGATCCAGCAGCCCGTGGTTAAGAGCATCGAGGTAGCGATTGCCGCGGTTGTAAGAACGATTGTTATTGCTTTCTTCATGGCCCCATTATACCTGTCCCAGCCCGCGGCAGGTTCGGCAATAATTTGGCAGGCTTACTTCACGAGATCCGGGGACAGCTTCTTAAGTTCGCTCTTAACCTGGTCTCTTCTGGCGGAGGCGTGAATGTCTTCGTTGCAGCCCGCCCAGTATTTCTTCTTTTTGCCCCCGGACTTGACCGTAATGTAGATGTTGTCGGCTTTGCCCGCAAACGGCAGGACCGGCGCGATCTTCACTTTCGTGCCTTCGAGCTCGTAAAAATCGGCATTGATATAGAACCCGTCCCGCTCGATCCTGACACTCTCCACTACCCTTCCGGTGTTGATCAAAAGCATCACGAACATGACTACCACAATAACCACGCACCCAACGCCGAAGCGCCTGAGTAAATAAAAGATGGGCTCATTCATAAGAAAAGTCAGGGCCACCATCAGGACACTGATACCCGCTGCCATGCCGAGCATCTTCGCAGCGTTCTTCTTCATTATCCCCGCATCAAAATCGATCGTCTTCGGGTATTCGTTTTGCTGTTCGAACATCTCGTTGTTTTCAGCCATGTCCTGTGCCCCCTTTTTACAAAAGAATAGCATCTACCCTGCTTTGATTGCAATAAAAACGCCTCACGTATTGTGAGACGTAATTAATACTAAGAGTGATGCGTGATGCGAGCGGACTTCCGCAGACGCGCAGCGACGAGGACAAAAGCGAGCATTGCGCTTCACTCGTCATCTAACTTAAGAACGCTCATGAACGCTTCCTGCGGAACATCAACGGATCCTACCTGGCGCATTCGCTTCTTGCCTTCCTTCTGCTTCTCGAGGAGTTTCTTCTTACGCGAGATGTCGCCGCCGTAGCATTTCGCGGTGACGTCTTTGCGGTACGCGCGGATCGTCTCCCTGGCGATTATCTTGCCTCCGATCGCAGCCTGTACCGGGATCTCGAACTGCTGCCTCGGGATGTTCTCCTTGAGTTTCTCGCACATTCTCCTGCCCCTCGCGTACGCCTTGTCCGCGTGGACGATGAAAGACAGCGCATCGACCGCGTCGCCGTTCAAAAGAATATCGAGCTTGACCAGCTTACTCTTCGCGTATCCCGCAGGCTCGTAGTCGAGCGAAGCATAGCCACGGGTGCGGGATTTCAGCGCATCGAAGAAGTCGTAGATTATCTCATTTAAAGGCAGCTTGTAGTGCAGCATGACGCGCTTCTCGTCCAAGTACTTCATGTCTACGTACTCGCCGCGCCTGTCCTGGCAGAGTTCCATTATGTTTCCGACGTACTCCTTGGGCAGCATTATCGTAGCCTTTACGATGGGCTCTTCCATGTAGTCAATGGTGTCGACCGGCGGCATGTTCGTCGGGTTGGAGCACAAGACCATCTCGCCGCTGGTAAGGTATATGTGATAGATAACGGAAGGCGCCGTGCTGATGAGATCCAAGTTGAACTCGCGCTCGAGCCTTTCCTGGATTACTTCATAGTGCAAAAGACCGAGGAAGCCGCAGCGGAAACCGAAGCCCAATGCCGCAGATGTCTCGGCATCGAACGACAACGCAGCATCGTTCAGCCTTAACTTCTCAAGCGCATCCTTAAGGTCGCCGTATCTTGCGCCGTCCACCGGGTAGATTCCGCAGAATACCATCTGCTGGATGCCCTTGTAGCCGAGGAGCGGCTCAGGTGCCGGGTTGTCAGCGGTAGTGATCGTATCGCCCGGAGCAGTATCGCCTACATTCTTTATCGAAGCACAGATGTATCCTACCTCGCCTGCCTCAAGTCCTTCTGAGGGCACGAGTTCGCCCGGCGCGAAGAAACCGAGCTCAGTTATCGTGAACTCTTTTCCCGTGTGCATCGCGCGGATCCTGTCGCCCTGCTTGACGCTGCCCTTCTTGACGCGGACGCTGACGATAACGCCCTTGTAGGGGTCGTATTTCGAGTCGAATACGAGCGCCTGCAGAGGAGCAGTCGTATCCGCATCAGGTGCCGGCAGATACTCGACGATCTTGTCTAACACCTCGTCTATGTTGATGTCGCTCTTGGCAGAGATCAGGGGCGCGTAGGATGCATCGATTCCGATGTCGTCTTCTATCTCGCGGCGGACCTCTTCGGGGCGCGCGGAAGGGAGGTCGATCTTGTTGATTACGGGAAGAACTTCGAGGTCGGCGTCAACTGCAAGATAAACGTTTGCCAGCGTCTGTGCCTCGACGCCCTGTGATGCGTCTACTACGAGCACCGCGCCGTCGCATGCCGCAAGTGACCTCGAGACCTCGTAGTTGAAGTCGACGTGGCCGGGAGTGTCTATAAGGTTCAGCATGTACTCGTTGCCGTCCTTTGCCTTGAACGGAAGCCTTACCGCCTGCGACTTGATCGTGATGCCGCGCTCACGCTCGATGTCCATGTTATCGAGGATCTGGTCCTGCATCTCGCGCTTCTCTTTTACGTGCGTGTGCTCGATGAGCCTGTCGGCAAGAGTAGACTTGCCATGGTCGATGTGTGCGATGATGCAGAAGTTACGTATGTATTTTTGTTTGTCGTCCATTGGTTACCTTTATCAGAGCAGTTTGATTCCGCTCAGAGGATAGATTCGGATGAAAGCCACCGCCACGATACGGTCCTTGCTGAAAGGTCCGAGGTTTCTCGAGTCGTTGCTGACAGGCCTGTTGTCGCCGAGGCAGAAATACTCGTCGGGGCCCAGTGTCACTTCGTCGTAGCCTTTTGCAAGGCCGAATTCCATCATGGTGGTAATGGTGCCTTCAGGCAGATAGCTTTCTTCGAGGATATAAAAGTCAGTGCCGTCAACGGGCTTTATATAGACATTGCCGTCTGCGATCTTGATGGTCTCGCCGGGAAGGCCGACGATTCTCTTTACCAGATACTCGGACTTGGTGTAGCCGTCCATGCCCTGGCCGTTAAGGATAACGATGTCGCCGCGTTCATATGCGCCCGTGTAGGTCGTGATCTTCTGCGTGAACACCACGTCGCCCGAACTTAAAGTCGGCACCATCGAGTCGCCGTAAACGTTATCTTTCTGAAGCACGAACACGACAATGAGCACGCCTGCGATGACGCCGATGCAGATGGTCCTGAGCCAGTCTAAGACTTCTTCTGCTATGGCATGCTTGCTTACCGCTTTCTCTCTTGCGGCGCGCTGCTCGTCGGAATAGTTCTGCTCTTCCACGGATACGGAATCGTCTGCAAAAGGCGAATCCTTGTCTTCAACCGGGATCTTATTAATGTCGTCCAAATCAGTTCTCCTCTGATGTCTTTTCTTCGCCGGAAGCGGGTGCCACTGTCCTGATGTTCAGTTCTTCAAGCTGCTTGTCTGATACATAGCCCGGTGCATCCATCATGACGTCTGCCGCGTTCTTGTTCATAGGGAAAGGGATAACCTCTCTTATAGTCTCCTCGCCTGACAGGAGCATTACCATACGGTCAACGCCCGGAGCGATGCCTGCGTGCGGCGGAGCGCCGTAGCAGAATGCGTTGTACATGGCGGGGAACTTCGCCTTAACGTCCTCTTCGCCGAGTCTTACGAGCTCGAAAGCCTTGATCATGATCTCGGGGTCGTGGTTACGTACGGCGCCCGAAGACAGCTCGATTCCGTTTACAACGAGGTCGTACTGGTCTGCCTTGATGGACAGCGGATCGATCTCGCCTTTCTCTGCCTTGAGAAGTATGTCAAGTCCGCCCGACGGCATCGAGAAGGGGTTGTGGCAGAACTCCAGTTCGCCTGACTCCTCGCCGATCTCATACATCGGGAAATCAACTATCCAGCAGAACGCGTACTGTTCCTTGTCCATGTGGCCCGGAACCGCAGCACCGAAAGTCTTTACCAGAACGCCTGCCATCTTCTGCGCGGCGCCCTTTGTGCCTGCGGAAAGGACAACGAGCGTGTCGGGCTTAAGACCGAGCTTGGCT
>JAEEGL014618983.1_pt1 | contig 41109 bp, 39 predicted proteins | sample 9134231 | NCBI WGS metagenome assembly JAEEGL01 (sample SAMN16246548, study PRJNA631951) | gut metagenome | biome: gut microbiome; feature: rumen; material: fiber-attached | host: Bos | place: Iran: Karaj | collected 2018-10
CTCCGCCTCCCATAAGGAGGAGGTGCGCAGCGCGGCCAAGCGCGCTCTCGACGGCGGGCTGCCCGTGTTCGTGACCGAGTTCGGCATAACGGCGGCGAGCGGCGACCACCCGCGCGATACCGAAAGCGCCGACGAATGGATCGGGCTGCTCGAAAGCGAGGGCGTTTCCTGGTGCATGTGGTCGCTCTCCAAGGCCGCCGAAGCGAGCGCGTTCGTCCGCTCGACCGTGCCGAAATACTCCGGCTTCACGGAGGACGACTATACCGAGACCGGCCTTTGGCTGCTTGAAACGCTGAAAAAACATACCGGAAAATAGAAATATAAACAGTAAAATACGTGCTTGAGGGCGGGAAGTCGGCAAGCAAAACGGCAGAGGAACTCGGGATAGACAAGAATACGGTGTGCCGATGGGCAAGAGAATACAGAGAAGCTCAACGCGCTTGGGAACGCGATAGCGCTTCGCGGCAGACACAAAGGTCTGATCTTTCACAGCGACAGAGGGAGCCAGTACAGCAGCCGGAAATACAGGGAGATGCTGGCGGAGAACGGGATCGCCGGATCTATGAGCGCTCCGGGATGCCCATACGACAACTCATGTGTTGAAAGCTTTTTCGCGAGTCTGAAGAAGGCGTTGACTTACAAAAAGAATTACGGTACAATAGAAGATGTAAAAGCGGACATATTCAGATACATCGAGCTGTTTTATAATCGAAGGCAGGTCTGCTAAACTGCTAAAGCAGTTTCTGCAGCTTAGGGTATATGAGTCCGGTAGACTGGCGTCTCGCGCACAGCGCGGGATAAGGACGCGGCGCGACGAAGCAGGCCTTTCTCCGTTCCGCTCCGCTCCACTCCGAAAGGCCTGCTTCCGCCCAAGAAGACGAACGTGAACTCTCTTCCGCGGAGAAGTAAAAGCGATTTGTTCACGAAAAGAAGTAATGCATACGGTTGCTGCATTACCCACTTATAAAAAAGCAACCAATCCACAGAACCTGAAATGTGGCCCTAATAGGAGGATAAAATGATGAAAAAAGGCCTATTTGTGTTTGCGCTTATAATTATCACTGCTATTGTATTTGGGGCTTGTGATGCAAAGGGCAGATTGAACAGCAACGAGACCGATCAGCTATACAATGAGATAAAGGCTGTTTTCGAAACCGGACAGATCTGGAAATATCAGATTTTGCCGCCTGCAAAAGTAAATGCTTCCGGTGAAAAGGTCGGCGAAGTTAATGAAGCTGACGTTGATTTCATCAGGTCACTGTCAGAACCTGTTTTTGATGAATCAAATCAATCGGACAGGTATGGATTGTGGACTGAAAGCAAAACAGCTTGCAGAACCTGCGTTATCATTTGCTCGATTCCATCATTTTATGACGGAAAGAGTTGTGTTGTCGAAGAGTATTCTGTCACAACAACCAGGAACGGTTCGTATACGGTAACAATTAATTTTCGCTTTACCGAGGCTTCTGATAGTGATAATCAGCACGTTTTGCTCAGGTTCGAACCTCGATAATTCTGTTAAAGTGTATCACAAGGACAGTTTTCCTGACACCATTCAAACTTCACGCATTATGAAAACGAAAGGGGTCTAACGGCGTATACTGTGGCGGGGAATGATCATACAAGCGCATGCTTGCATCTCAAACTCCGCTTTGGCCTAATATCATCTGGCGAAAAGGGCAAGTAATTGGAGAAAATAACCCTTTCGGCTAAATCTTTACAATGCTTTCGGCAGGCTCGATTATGTTCTATACGGCAATGATTATCAGACAGAGTATGAATTTGACAATCCTGGCCATGTATATCAGATAAGCCATGGCCTTGCGCATCCATTGAGTCTTGACGACGGTGTGAAGCTTGTATATGAGTTCATCTATAACGGCGAAGGCGATCTCAGCGCTGATAATTATATGCCGCTCTTCATTACCAAGGGCGCTGCCGAGGGCGACTTGCTTTGCGAATATATATTCAACATGAACTTGGTCGAACACTAATAGAATTCAAGTCCTTGTCATATCAGATTGCTTAGACTCAAAAAACGGAGCCGCCGGCTCCGTTTTTACGTGCTTCTTCTGCCATCATTTACCGTTCAGCAGCGCCAGCCTCATTATCGCGAGGGCGTCCACGGTGGTGACGAAGCCGTCGCCGTTGACGTCGGCATTCGCGAAGCCCCGCCCTTCGAGCGTGATGATGTTCATCGCATGGCGCATCGCGAGCAGCGCGTCGGTGACGTTCACAGCGCCGCTGACGTCCGCGTCGCCGAGCAGCCCGGTAAGCTGCGGGATGACCTCGTCGATGGTCTGAACGGCGAACGCTTCGTTTTCGAACACGGCGGTGAAGCGGCCGAGGCCCGGCGCTTCGTACGTGGGCTCGGTCACCACGGCATATGAAGCGTTCACGGTCTCCGTTTCCGTGTGCCCCGCGTCGCGCAGGCAGGCGCGGCTCGCCGTGCACTCAGTGTGATCCCCGCTCCAAACGTAGACGGGCTCGCCCCAGTCGTGGCCGAGGGGCGGGATCACGACGTTCTTCTGATAGTCGTCGTAGAAGTCCTCGCCGCATTCGCTGCAGAGGCAATAGCGATAACCGAGGCCGGGCTCGGTGCAGGTGGGCTCGCAGCCCTCGTAGGGCACGTAGGTATAGGTATGGAAGTGGGCCGGGCGGCCGCCGTCGGCATTTTCTAAGGTGTACGGGGCAAGGGTGGTAAAGCGCGCGCCGGGATCGCCCTCCTCGGTGATCTTCGCCTGAACGACCGCGTAGGTATCCATGAAATGGGGCTCGGTCAGCTTCGAGGCATAGCCCATCAGGCTTTGCTTATCGAAATCGAACTTGTCCGCGAGCTTGTGGCTGGTCAAATAATCCCAGCCTCCGCCCAGCGTCTCGCCCTTCGCGACCCTTGCGAGCAGCTCCACCAGCACCTGCATGCAGTAGGCGGGCGTCTCGCAGATGCCGCCCTCCCAGCGGCTGTATTTCTTCATGCGGACCGGGTAGCCGTTCCAGTCGCTCTCGCTCGGGCCGAACCAGTTGGTCCAGCTCTGCCCGGAAACGAAGGTCGTGGACTGATGATCGCCGTTGGTCTCGCCGGCGTGGCCGTGCCCGCAGTGATAGACGTAGACCTCGCGCCAGCCGAGGATCTTGCCCGGGTTATCGCGGTCGGCGTTCTCGCCCGTGATGCAGATGAACTTACTGAGCAGCGTGCTCATGTCGCCCGAGGAAAGATAGTTGCCGTCGTAGGTCACGCCGGTGGCGGTCCTGATCTCGGTCTTCCACTCTGAGGCGTCGACCATCGCGGTCTTGCCGTAGCGCGTGAAGCCCCATTCGGTCATCGGCAGCATGGGCACGAAATCGTTGGTGTTGACGAGGTTGAAGATGCAGTCGTATCTCTCGGCCGAGGCCTCGGTATTGGCCGTGTTGTTCGGGGCGGCATAGGTGTAGGCATAGACCTCGCCGCCTTCGTCGATGATATAGGAAGCCATCAGGTTCGCCACGGCCGTGCCGCGGGAATGCCCGGTGAGCCAGTTGGTGAGCGAGGCTTCGGGGTGGGAATCGAGCTCCGGCTGAACGAATTCGGGGAAATAGGTGTTTTTAAGGTAGCTGAGCAGCCTCGTCGCGCAGACGTCGAAGCCGCGGTGGTTGGTCTTCCTCGTCCAGTCATCGTTCGGCTGCCGCGGGGTCTTGTCCTCGGCGCAGTCATAGTCGTCAAAGAAGCGCGCAAGGTCGCCCATGTTGAAATTGGAGCTCCACTCCTCCGAGGATTTCGGCTCCGTGCCGCGCACCCACAGCGCCACGATCTCCTTCGTTTCGCCGGCGTAGGTATACAGGCGGTGGCCGACCGTGAGCTCGCAGATATCGTCGCCGCCGTAATGGTCGAGGGTGTAGTTCGCGATATCCTTAAAGCCGAATACCGGCAGCAGCTCCGGCCCCTGCGCCTGCCGCACGGTGCCGCCCTCCCAAGTCTCTATGGTATCGAACAGGATGAAGGTGGGAGCGGACTCGTTCGATTCGGTATTGTAGTAGGCGAGCGCGGAGCCGATCACCGAAAAGCTCGCGAGATCGGGCTGATAGACCGCATTGTCCTCAAAGAAATCGCGGAAATCCACCGTAAAGGAAACGGCCGTGTTCTGATCCTCGTGGCAGGAGCGCATCTGGGCGGGAAAGACGTTCGAATACGGCTCGGCGTCATACTCGTCCGGGATGCCGTCATAGTCCGAATCGGCGCCCGTGCCAAGCATAAGGGCCGCCTTCCCGGCGCTGACGGCGAAGGCCGCCGCGGCCGCGAACACGAATGCGAAAACGAGCAGGAGGGAAACGGATCTTCTTGAAAGATTCATTCGGGGCACCTCTTTTGCGGTATTCTGAGTTGAAAGGGAAGCTTTGAAGCGCCTCACGGGCGCGCCCGCGGGCATTTATCGCTGTGATTATACCCTTTTTCCGCGCCCCGAGTCAAGCCGGGCGGGGCTTTTTCCCCTTACGGAGCGCCGATCCCCGACGCCATGCTTGTTTTATCGGACGTAATATGATAAAATCCGTATGATAAAACGTGTTTTAAACACGGCATCAAGGAGGAAACTATGAAAAAAGCGATCATGTCCGCAGCGGCGCTGCTGCTCGCGGGCGCAATGCTCCTCGCGTCCCTCGGTTTCGCCTTCCCCGCCGCCGACGGCGGCGAGGCCCCGACAGAGCGCGAGACGGCCGCGCGCGCAGGAAACGAAGAGGTCAATATCATCGTCAAGCTCAAAGCCGAGCCGGTGCTCGCGCGCTTTGAAGCCGGCACCGACGAAGCGAGGGCGCAAAGCGAAGCGCTCTTTGCCGCGCAGGACGCCGTCATCGCGAGGATCAACCGAAAGCTTTCCGGCAAGGCGATCGAGCCTCTTTACCGCTACACGCTGGTGTTCAACGGCTTTGCGTTCCGGGGCGAATACGGCCTTATCGACGCTGTCCGCAGGCTGCCCGGCGTTGCCGACTGCTATGAGAGCCCCGTATTCACCCTGCCCGAAAAGGCCGAGGGCGAGGGGACCAGGCTCGGCACCTCGGTGGGCTATATCAACGCCGACGACATGTGGGCGCTCGGCTACACCGGCCGCGGCACGACGATCGCGGTCATCGATACGGGCATCCTCGCAACGCATCCGGATTTCGCGATCGCGCCGCCCGACCCGCATTTTGACGAGGCCGCGCTCGACGCGGTGCTGGCGGAAAACGAGCTCTGCGCGGAGCAGCGCTTTTCGGGCGAGCTGACCGGCGGCGACCTCTATTACAGCGGCAAGCTGCCCTACACCTTCAACTATTTTGCCGGCAATACCGACGTCTCCCACGCCTATGCCGACAACGACCACGGCACGCACGTCAGCTCCATCGCCGCGGGCAACAGCGCAAGCTCCAGGGGCGTCGCCTACGACGCGCAGCTGCTGGTTATGCAGATCTTCAACGGCAACAACGCCGACTGGCTCGACGTCGTGGCGGCGCTCGAGGACAGCGCGTACCTCGGCGCGGACGCGGTCAACATGAGCCTGGGCGCGGACTGCGGCTTTACGAACGACGAGGACCTTCTCGGCGTGTTCGAGCTGCTCTCCTCCAGCGGCGTCAACGTCGCGGCGGCGTCCGGCAACGCGGGCACCGCGGGCGGCGGCAACATCTTCAACGGCACCACGCCGACCTTCAACTACGACAACGGCGTCACCTCCACCCCGGGCTGCATGGCGGGCGCGCTGTCGGTCGCGGCGAGCCTCAACAGCGCCGACCGCAGCCCCGCGAGCTATTCGAGCTGGGGCCCGACCTCGGACCTTAAGATCAAGCCCGAGATCATGGCGCCGGGCGACAATATCACCGCCGCCGTCGACCCCGACTATTCGGGCGGCTACTACGGCATGAAGAGCGGCACCAGCATGGCGACGCCGCATATCGCCGGCAGCATGGCGCTGCTGAAGCAGTTCGTGAACGAAAACTTCATCGGCCTCACCGAGACCGAGAAGGCGGATATGATAAACACCCTGCTCATGTGCACGGCCGTGCCCTCTGCAAGCAACGGCATTTATTACAGCCCCCGCCAGCAGGGCGCCGGGCAGGCGGACCTGGCCGCGGCCGCGGCGACGGGCGCCTATATCGAGGTGCCCGGGCAGACGCTCCCGAAGGTCGAGCTCGGGGACGACGACGAAATGAGCGGCGTGTTCTCCTTCAGCTTCGACGCGGTCAATTTCTCCGACCGCGCGCTCACCTACAGCGTGGATACCCGCGTCCTGACCGAGGAGATCAATTTCTGGCTGATCGGCCTGCAGCTCGTCAACATCATGAACCATTCCGAGCAGGATATCACCGCCAGCTGCTCTGTGACGGCGCCCTCCTCCGTGACCGTGCCCGCGGGCGGCCGGACGACCGTTAACATTACGGTCGATATCGGCGGCTATGCAGATACCCTCCTCTCTACCTGCCCGCTCGGCATGTATATCGAGGGCTACGTGCTGCTGCACGGCGAGACCGACCTGACGCTGCCCTACCTCGCTTTCTACGGCGACTGGGAATACAGCGCCGTGTTCGACCGCAAGAATTACTACGACCAGTACCTCGGCACGCCCCAGACCTACCCCAACGAATGGGGCACCAACCGTGCAACGGCCTACGCGGGCGGCGATACCGTGCTTCTCGGCATGAACCCCTTCGCCTCCACCGAAAACTTCCTGCTCGACCGCTCCTCCCTGAGCCCGAACGGGGACGGCGTGATGGACGCGATCGGCTTCGTGCATACCTATATGCTGAGGAATGCCGAGCTCTTCCGCTATGAGGTCGTGGACGCGGACACGGGCGAGCAGTATTTCGTGCAGGATCTGCACCTGGTGCCCAAGGCCGTGCAGAACACCTTCGCCTCGTTCTATCAGCCCGTCGGCGCCGAGGAATGGAGCGCGATGGAGCATTGGGGCGGCGAAGAGCTGCCCGGCGGCACCCACTGCATCCTGCGCATGACGGCCTGGCTGCAGGGCGTTGACCCCTTCGATCCCTATGAGAACGAGAACGCGGTGTGGGAGGTGCCGGTCACGATAGATAAGGAAGCGCCTTCTATCGTCTCCGCCCAGCTTGAAAACGGCACGCTCTCGCTTTCCGTCCTCGACGACCACTATACCGCCTATATCGGCGTGTATTCGAACGCCGCCTGCACCTCGCTCATTGCCGAGCGCGCCGTCGAGGAGCCCGGGCGCGGCATGACCACCGAAGCGGAGTTCTCCGTCGGCAGCCGCGACAGGGTCTGGGTAAGGGCGTTCGACTACGCCGGCAACGCCGTCACGCTGGAGGTCGCGGCCTCCGAGCCCGGCTTCCTGCCCGGCGACTGCGATCTTAACGGCGTCGTTACCGTGACCGACGCGGTGCTCGCCTTGCGCCACGCGATGGGCCTGACCGTGCTCGAGGGCGCGGCCTTTCTCGCCGGGGATATGGACGGGGACGGCGCGATCAGCATCTCCGATGCGGTGATCATACTGCGCATGGCGATGGGGCTGATAACCAAATAAACCCGAAAGGGGAACGGAGCAAGGCTTCGTTCCCCTCTTTATCCGCTTAAAGATCCGTGTTATAGTAGCGATAACGACCTCCAAACGAAAGGAGAAACCATGTTGAAACGCTCCCTCTCGCTGCTTGTCGCGATGCTGCTCCTGCTCGCGCCCCTCTCCGCCCTCGCGCGCGGCGCCTCCGCCCCGTCCGATGAGGACGAGCCCGTCATGATCCATACCATCGAGCTTTTCGGCTTCACTCCCCCGGTCTGGGGCGCGCACCCGGATTACGAGCTGACCGTGCCCGAGGGGCAGGGCTACTACCTGGATTTTTCGACCTGGTGGTTCTACGTGCCCGAGACCGGCGACGTGGGCCGCATCTGGGAGGACGGCGTCTTCAACGACCCCTCTGCACTGTATTATCAGGATCTCGAGATCCGCGTTTATGAGGGTTACGACATCGCCGACGACGTTTCTGTGCTCATAGACGGCAGCGCCGAATACGTCGACAGCCATTGCTGGAGCTTCAACGCCCCGCTCTATCACGTCTATACGGTCGAATTCGGCGTCTTCGCGCCCGATTTCGTGCCCGGCGACTGCGACGGGGACCAAAGCGTGACCGCGACCGACGCGGTGCTCGCCCTGCGCCACGCGATGGGCCTGACCGTGCTCGAGGGCGCGGCCTTCCTCGCCGGCGATATGGACGCAAACGGTGCGGTCAGCATCTCCGACGCGGTGATCATACTGCGCATGGCGATGGGGCTGACCGAGTGACGCCCGACCGTTTTTGAAACTATCGGTCCTTCGGGACCGTTTTTTCTTCCCGCGAGACTTTGCGGGCAGGCAGGCGCTAACAAGGCATGCTTGACAGCGGCACCGATCCATAATAAAATATAATATAAGAACTTGCCAACTTGGTATTACGACCGAGAATCAATGGCAGGCGGAAAGGAGGTCCTATCATGAAAAAGAGAACTATCAAAACGATCATCGTATTATGTCTTTGCTCGTTCCTCTGCCTTTCCGCCTGCACCGCGCCGCAGGGCCCCGCAAACGAGGGCGGCGAGAAGGTCACCGAAGCGCCCGATCAGACCGGGACCGTCACCGAAGCGCCGGTGACCGAGGCGCCGACGGCGGATCCGCTCGCGAACGCCGCAGTCCTTTACGGCGGCAGCAGGTGGATCTCATTGCCCTACGAACCGAACGTCGGGGAGGTCAAGCTTAACGGCGCGTTCACGGACGAGCTCCTTGACCGGGCCGCGGATGAGGGCAGCGTGTTCGCGGTGCGGATCGGCGTGGGCCATATCGACTGCGGGGAAGCTCTGTCCGGCAGGATAGCCGCGCTTGCGGCGGAAGGGCCGATCGCCGAAAGGTATGCAGAACGCGGCGTTTGGGAAAGCAGGTTCACGGAGCTCTACGGCGCAGCCGATTATCTCGGGCTGATCGACCGCTATTATCCGGAGGGATTCGAGCTCCTCTTTGACGATTACTGGGAGAGGCATGCTTCCGAGGAAGCCGAGAACGCTTATAAGGCCGCGATCGCCGAGCGGGACGAGCTCCGCAGGCAGGCGTACGGCGAGGCGACCCGGGCCGAGGCGGAAAGGCTCAGATCGCTGGGGCTCGCCGTTGAATACGACGGCTCGTGGCATATCACGGGCCTTCTGACCGCGGATCAGCTCCGCAGCTTCCCCGCGGGCAGCGAGCATTCCTTCTATATCGACTGGCAGGTCGATCCCGAGCTGACGGCCGAAAAGATCATTGCTGCGGAGGGCCTCGATACGCCCGATTGACACGGGCAGCACTAAAGAGATCTAAAACGCAGAAAAACGAAGGCCGGGGCGCTCCTGATACTATGTTGTTAATGGCGTAAGATTTGTTTGAGATATGTGGTATGAACTAATAGTGACTCATCACGCATCATTATGAGAAACAGGTTTTCAATACGATTCATTACCGTATGCTTATGTTTTGCACTCTGTACGGCATTTGCGATGGTAACATCATGCAATAAGATTATCGAAGAACAAACCGATGATAACGGTATGAATACTGTACTGCCGGAGCAGACAACGCTACCGGAAACTGACGAACCCACTACCGCGCCGACGGCGGATCCGCTGCTCGGCAGGACGGTGCTTTACGGCGGCAGCGTTAGCTGGAACGACAACGCCGAACCGAGCCCGCGCACCGTTGAATGGCTGGGCGCGTTCACGGATGAGATCCTCGATCGGGCCGCGGAGGACGGGAGCCTGTTCGCCGTCAAGATCAGCGTAAATGACTATGAAACAGCTAAGCTCTTTCACGACAGGATCGCAAATGCTTCGCTCGCAGAACCGATCAGGGAAAGATACGTCGCGTACTGTATCTGGTGTGATGAGACGGGTATGGAGTGGGGGACAGAGGAGTGCCACAGGTACTGCAAGTATCCGGAGTACGTTGAGATATTGTTCGAGGATCATTGGAGAAAGACTGCATCCGAGGAGGATCAGCAGGCGTATGACGATGCGGTCGCCCGCTGGGATGAGGTCCTGAAGGAAGCTTACGGCAGGATCCTCAGTGCCGAGGCAGAAAGGCTCAAAAAGAAGGGACTGCTCGTCGAATACGACGGTGAGCATGCCATCAACGGCTATCTGACCGCGGAGCAGATCCGCGATTTCCCCGTTTCGGACGAATACGGTATGTACCTGTACTGGCAGGTCGATCCCGAGCTGACGGCCGAAAAGATCATTGCCGCGGAGGGCCTCGATACGCCCGATTGACACGGGCAGCACTAAAGAGATCTAAAACGCTTTGAACGGATCGAGTATTAAAGCAAGGAAGAACGTCCGAAAGGGCGTTTTTCCTTCCCGCGGCACTTGCCTATTGCAATTTTTCTCTTGAAGCATTATAATAATATAGGCCTTTTATAAGGAGACCCAAATCCATACAGGAGGAAATACCATGACTAAAAGACTCATCAGCATCTTCGTCGCCTTATTGATGGTGTTCACGACGCTCGGCGTCTTCGCCGCCACCCGTGACGAGGACGACACCCAGCCCGTTTCCGCTATCGTGTTCACGAACGACGTGCACTGCGGTATCGAGGACAACTGGGGCTACGCCGGCGTTGCCGCCATCCGCAACGCTCTGGTCGATGAGGGCGTCGACACCATTCTCGTCGATGCCGGCGACCATGCGCAGGGCGGCCCCATCGGCACCCTCAGCCGCGGCGAGTACATCATCGACATCATGAACGAAGTCGGCTACGATCTCGCGATCCCCGGCAACCATGAATTCGACTACGGCATGGATCAGTTCATGAGCCTCGTCGAGAGGGCGAACTACCCCTACATCTCCGCCAACTTCATGCACTATGAGAACGGCGAAGCGACCGGCCCCGTGTTCGACGGTTATAAGATCATCGAGTCCGGCGAGTGGAAGATCGGTTTCGTTGGCATCTGCACCCCCGAGACCATCACCAAGTCCACCCCCACCTATTTCCAGGACGGCAACGGCAACTACATCTACGGCTTCTGCCAGGATGATACCGGCGACGGCGTTGTCGAGGCCACTCAGGCGGCTATCGACGCGGCGCTTGCCGAAGGCGCCGACTACATCGTGCTCATCGGCCATCTCGGCATCGACGAGCAGAGCTCTCCCTGGACCGCTCCCGAGATCGTTTCCCGCCTCCACAATGCTGACGCCATCATCGACGGCCACAGCCACAGCGTCATCTGCACCGAGCTCACCGATGCCGACGGCAACACCGTGCTTCACGGCCAGACCGGCACCAAGCTCGCCAACGTCGGTATCCTCAAGATCTATCCCGACGGCCACATGGAAATGGTGCTGCTCCCCGCTCCCGAAGAGGTTGAGGGCGATCCCGAGGTCCAGGCTTTCATCGATGAGATCAACGCTCAGTTCGACGAGCTGCTCCACACCGTTGTCGCCTACACCGACCACGTGCTTGCCGTCAACGATCCCGCGACCGGCGACCGTATGGTCCGCAGCCGTGAGACCAACCTCGGCGACCTCTGCGCCGACGCTTACAGGACCCTGTTCGACGCCGATATCGCGTTCGTAAACGGCGGCGGCGTCCGTGCGACGATCAACCCTGGCGAGATCACCTTCGAGAACATCATCAACGTGCATCCGTTCGGCAACAGCGCCTGCCTCGTTGAGGTCACCGGCCAGCAGATCCTCGACGCCCTCGAGATGGGCTCCCGCGTCTGCCCCGGCGAGAACGGCGGCTTCCTCCAGGTAGCCGGCATCACCTACGAGATCCATACCGACATGGAGCCCAACTGCATCGTCAATGAGGACAGGATGTGGGTCGGGCCCGCCGGTATCCCCTACCGCGTGCAGAACGTCATGGTCATGGACCGTGAGACCCGTTCCTATCAGCCCCTTGATCTTGAGAGGACCTACACCCTTGCTTCCCACGACTACATGCTCAAGAACCAGGGCGACGGCTTCGCAATGTTCGGCACTCAGAACGTCAACATCCTTCAGGACAGCGTCATGCTCGACAATGCGGTCCTCATCAACTACATCGAGTCCATGGCCGGCGGCGACGTTGAGACCGAAGAGGGCACCGTGACCTACGATCACATCATCCAGGGTTACACCGATCCCTACGGCGAAGGCCGCATCACCATCCTCCCCGGTGAGGAGCCCGAGCCCACCGAAGAGCCCGAGCCCATCGAGACCGAGCCCGTTGAGACCGAGCCCGTCGAGATCACTCCCGAGCCCACCACCGCTCCCGTTCCCGGCACCGGCGCCGTCACCATGATCGGCATCGGCATCGTCGCGATCGTATCCGGCGCGGGCGCAGTCCTCTTCTCCAGGAAGGAAGACTGATAACTAGGCTTGACCCATAAAGAGCGGCGCTTCGGCGCCGTTCTTTTTTTGCCTTTATGCAGCGGCTTTTGCGGGCGTTCTTGAAAAATCCCGCCCGGTATGCTACAATAAGGGATACAGAATCTTTGAGAAGGGCGGAGGCAGGTATGGGCATTCGATACAAAAGACGCAGACCGGCCGCAAGAAGCGCGCATCACCGCCGCAAGAAGCAGGCGGATCCCGTGACGGTGCTGCTGTTCGTGCTGCTCGCGCTGCTGCTCGCCGGCGTTGGCTTTCTGATCTACCTCTATAAGACCGGCAAGCTCCTCTTCTGAGCCGCCCGAAAGGAACACGATGAACAAGACCTCTTCCCTCGTCGCCGCCGTAAAGCGCAGGCTGACGATAAGGCCCATAATAACCGCGCTGCTCGCCGGGCTCTTCGCCGGCCTGCTCTATAACGCGTTCACGCGCGCGGAATGGTACGGCAAGGACGGCAAGCTCCTCGCCGTGAGCTATTACGTGCTGGCCGCGGCGGGCCTTATGCTGCTGATCGCCTCCGCGCTCGAGATCGTGTACCTCGTGCGCGACCTGCGCGCCGCCCAAAATGGCGAGAAGCGCGAAAGGCCGAAGAAAGAAAAGCTCGCGCGCATCGTCTTATGGGTGCTCGCCGCCCTGTTCGCGCTCGCCGCAAGCATCGTCGGCGCTGTCGCGATGTCCCGCATCAATAACTGAACCTTTCGGAGGAAGAAGCGATGAATAACAAGTGGAGTCCCTTAAGGATCGTCTGCCTCGTGCTCGCGGGGCTGTTCGTGCTTTCGATAATCATAGTGCCCCTGATCTATCTGCTCGGCTGAGCGCCGCGCATCCATACCCCGTCCGGCGGCAAAATATACCGCCTCGCGGGCTTTTTTTGTCTTTTCAACGCAGTATCCTTGTGATATAATCATACCGCGTAAGACCTGCCGCGGAATTAAAAGGTTCCCGCGGCGCAAAATAATCCAGCAAAAGGAGATACACCATGCCTGTCAATCTTAAGGGCCGTTCCCTGCTCACTCTCAAGGATTTCACTCCCGACGAGATCCGTTATCTGCTCAACCTCGCAGCCGATCTGAAGGCGAAGAAGCGCTCCGGCGTCCGCGGCGATCTGCTCGCCGGCAAGAACATCGTTCTGCTTTTCGAGAAGACCTCCACCCGCACCCGCTGCGCTTTCGAGGTCGCCGCCTATGACGAAGGCGCCAACGTCACCTTCCTTTCCAACAGCCAGATGGGCAAGAAGGAATCCCTTGAGGATACCGCGAAGGTCCTCGGCCGCTTCTACGACGGCATCGAGTTCCGCGGCTTCAAGCAGGAGACCGTCGAGCTGCTCGCAAAGCACGCCGGCGTGCCCGTGTGGAACGGTCTGACCGACCTGTATCACCCCACCCAGGTGCTTGCGGACTGCCTCACCATCATGGAAAACATCGCAAAGCCCCTCAACAAGGTCAAGCTGGTCTACGTCGGCGACGCCCGCAACAACATGGGCAACAGCCTGATGATCATCTCCGCCAAGCTCGGCATGCACTTCGTGGGCATCGCGCCCAAGGCGCTGTTCCCCGAGGAGGGCCTCGTAAACGAGATGCGTGAGCTTGCCAAGGTCACCGGCGCGAAGATCGAGTTCAGCGAGGACATCGCCGCCGTCGACGGTGCGGACGCCATCTATACCGACGTTTGGGTATCCGTGGGCGAGGAAGCGCAGTTCGAGGAGCGCATCAAGCTGCTGACCCCCTACCGCGTGACCATGGACATGATGAAGGCGACCCACAACCCCGACTGCATCTTCCTGCACTGCCTGCCCAGCTTCCACGACCTCGAGACCAGCGTCGGCCGCGAGATCTACGAGAAGTACGGCGTTGCCGAGCAGGAGGTCACCGACGAGGTCTTCCGCTGCCCGCAGAGCAAGGTCTTCGACGAGGCCGAGAACCGCATGCACACGATCAAGGCCGTCATGGTCGCCACCGCCGGCAGATAAGCCGACCAGCCGACCAGCCGACCGGCAATAAGCCAAACGAAAGCACGCTCCGCAGCGGGGCGTGCTTTTTTTATGTTTTACCGCCGAACGGGCTCAGTTCAGCAGCGCCATACGCATTATGTTGAGCGCGTCCAGGGTGTTTACGACGCCGTTGCCGTCAACGTCCGCATTGGCGGCGCCCTGTTCGTCCAGCGTGATGATGTTCATGGCGTGACGCATGGCGCACAGCGCGTCGGTCACGTTCACGAGCCCGTCGTTGTTTGCGTCGCCCCGGAGCGTCACGGGATCGGGCACGGCGTTTTCAAGATAGAACCAGCCCTCGTGCCAGTCGCCGCCGCCGTCGTGATTCGGGCGGAAATAGACGTTGTAGGTCCCCGCCGCCGCGACGGTGTAATTATCGTCCGCGCCGTCCGGATACCAGGCACCGCTGCTGTCCGTAACCTTGAGCTGCGCGCCTTCCGGCAGTTCGACCGAGGCGAGCATATACTCGACCCTGCCCTCCGCGGAGGGATTCAGGGTAAAGGCGTATCCCTCCTCCGCCGCCCAGCCGTTCATCGAGCCCGCGAGATAATAGGTCGGGGCAGGCGACCAATGCGAGCTGTTTTCGTTATGAATGATGAAGACCGCTCCGTCCCCGATGCCGGAGGTGATATCCCCGGTCTGCAGCATATTGCCCGATATGCCGTTGTTGAAGACGATGCCCTCCGTTCCCGCCGGGATGACTGCGGAATAGACCGCGTTCCCGGAGAAGGGCTCCATCGCGAGGCCGGGCCACGCGGTGTTTGCCTCGCCCCAGTAATGGACGTTGACGCCGCTCCAGCCGGCGTTGTTGATCGCGTAAACGGTTATGCTGTTCGAAGGCGGCTCCGTCGGATCATCCGTCGGTTCCGGTCCGTACAGGCGCCACGTGCCGCCGCCGTAATCCCAGGTCCCTTCCGTCGGCGAGAAGCAGTTCGTGTTCTCATCCGGGAAGAGATCCTCGGTCTGGTTCCATTTGTTGGTCCAGTCGTTCTGCGGCGCGGCGGGATCCATACGGCAGAAGATCACGTAATTCCAATCGCCGTACGGCAGATCGGCCGCGTATACGCCGTCGCCGTCCGCATCGGTCATATCCGCCCAGGCGCTCGCATTCGTGGCGGAATTATACAGATACATCGCAAATCGCGCGCCGTTTTCCAGCCATTTGGAGCTCGGCTCGAGATAGAGCGGCGAAGCGGTGATGTATTCGATCGCCGGATCGTCGGCGTTGTAGACGACCGCGACGCAGCTTTCGCCGACCGTTCCGCTTATGCTGCCGTCGGCCACGGTGAAGGCGTTCCCCGTTATCTGATCGGTATAGGTCCCGTTCTCCATCCTGTGAACGGGCAGGCTGACCTCGCCGGCGCCGTCGAGCTTCGAGATCACCACGCCGCGGTTGCCGCGCTCAATGTACGCGGCGTTCCCGTATGAGGAGAGGTATTCGTTGGCGCCGTCGAAATGATTCTTGAACTTGTTGACCTCGGCGATCGTTTTCGAGCTCCACGCCGTGTCGGAGCTCGGCTCGCCCATCACCGCATCAGGGCGGGCGAGATACAGCGCCGTGGAATAGGCCCTCGCGCCGACGATCGCCCAGGCTTTGGCGATCACTTCATCCGATATCCCGGAGGTCGCTCCGCTCATATAGGTATCGTGCGATTCCGCCCAGAGCACGCTCTTTGCGGGAGCCGCGCCCTTGTGATAGGTGCTGTCGGCCAGCTCGCCCGCGGCGCACCGGTTGGCCTTGTCGAGCGCATTATCGCCGGTCACGTTATCGGTCACGGCCATATACGCCGTATAATTCGAGATATCCGTTCCCGCGCCGCCGAGGATCTCGCCGTAGATGAACAGGTCCCGATCCGCGTATTCCAGGACGCCGCTTATGACGGTGGGCCAGAAATCGCTCGCGCAGTCCCCGTCCGTCGGGAGCTCGATATGCTTCGCGGCGTCGAAGCGGAAACCGTCCACGCCGCAGTTGACGCAGTCGCAGAGAAGGCCGAGAACGCAGTCCTGTATGTAATCGTGCCCGGTATTCAGATCGGGCATCCCCATATGCCGCTGGGTGATCGTCCAGCGGTTATCGTCGCTTATGCCGTTGGGGTCGTCGTGATAGTATTCGGGCTGCCGCAGCGCGGGATACACGTTTTCGTTGAGGTGAGAGAAGGTGCCGCCATATTCGTCGTTCGCGAGGTGGTTCGCAACGATATCGACGATGACCTTTATCCCGTAATCCTCCGCTTCGTCGCAAAGGTCGATCAGCTCCTGCCTCGTGCCGAGCCAGGTGCCGCCGTCCGCTATGCTTATGCCGAGCGGCTGATAGAGCTTCCACCACTGTGCCGACGAATCGGTCCAGTCCGCGCCGTAATCCTTCGGCTCCTGCACGGGCGAAGTCTGAACGGCCGTGTAGCCCGCGGCGGCGATCTGCGGCAGGGCGGTTTTTATGCTGTTGTAGGACCAGTTGAAGCAATGCAGGATGACGCTGCCCTGCACGGTCTCCTGCGCATAGATCTCGGGCCCCTCCGTTTCCGCCGTTATATGCTTAAAGCCCGCGATCAGAAGCGTCGAGGCCATGCATACCGCAAGCAGAAGCGCTGTAAGCTTTTTACTCATGTTTAACCTCCGTTCGACCGGTCCGGCCGTTCGGCCCTTTCGGGACCGTCGCAGACCTGTTGTTCGGTATTACTATATCATATATGAAGTTCTTTTTCAATACGCCGCAGCCGTTTTTTGCTTGCCTGCGGGCAAAAGCCCGCACCTCGAGCCGCAAGCGCTTGCCAACGGGGTCGGCTCCGTTTTATTCACAAAAATGTCAAAATTGGCTCTTCACAACTCCCCCGTTCTGCGGTATAATGTATATACAATAATTGAAAGCCCTTCCGAAACGGGTATCCGGGGCTTCGTTATTAACCCTCCCGCTTCATCGGCGGAGGCAATAAACCCGAAAGGAGCGACAGAACCATGAACGTAACCATCACAGGCAAAAACATGGAGGTCACCGATTATCTGAGGGAGCTTGCCCTCAAGAAGATCGAGAAACTCGACAAGTATTTTCCGCAGGACACCGACGTACAGGTCGTGATGTCCGTCGAAAAGAGCCGTCATATCATCGAGGTAACGATCCCCTACCGCGGCGGCGTGATCCGCGGCGAGGAGGTCACGAGCGATATGTATGCGAGCATCGACAACGTCGTCGCCAAGCTCGACAGGCAGATCCAGAAGCATAAGACCAGGCTTTCCAAGACCCTCCGCTACGACGAAGCGGCCGAAGTCCCCGATTATCAGGACGAAGGCTATTCCGGCGGCCCCGAGATCGTGCGCGTCAAGCGCTTCTCGATGAAGCCGATGAGCGTTGAGGAAGCCATGCTCCAGATGGACCTGCTCGGCCACAGCTTCTTCGTTTTCACCAACGGCGAGACCGGCGATATCAACGTGCTGTACGCCCGCAAGGACGGCAACTACGGTCTGATCGAGCCCGACAGATAATTGATCCCGTAAGATCTCATCGGGGTCCGGAGAAGTCCGGGCCCCTTTTATTGACAAAAGCGCCAATGTGCATTAGAATCGGGTCAGAAGGGCGCTTTGCCTGAAACACGCGCCCGAATCGAAGCCCGAAAGGAAGCCTGCCATGCCGAAGACCCGCCGCTTTTTAGCCGTGCTGCTCGCCGCGATGGGCGTCTGAGCCCGCGAAACAGCGGTTTTTTCGCTCCCCGGCCCGATCCCGGGTTGACCTTGTATGCCGGGGCGTATTATAATATTTTTGTTTGGATCACTAACGAAAGGAACATTAAAGTGTATCGTTATTTTGCAGTGGACGTCGGCGACAAAAGGGTCGGCCTCGCCGTCAGCGACGGGCTGGGCATAACCGCCCAGGGGCTCGAGACCTATCACCGCACCGGCGATGAAGAGAAGGACGCCGCCTATATAAGGAATCGCGCGAAGGAGTACGCGCCCTGCCGCATCGTGTTCGGCATGCCCCGCAATATGGACGGCAGCTACGGCTTCGCCTCCGAGAAGGTAAAGGCCTTTGCCGCCCTCGTGCTCGAGGGCTGGGAGGGCGAGCATGATTTCTTCGACGAACGGCTCTCTACCGTCGCCGCCGAGCGCGCGCTCTATGAGGCCGAGCTCAATTGGAAGAAGCGCCGCAAGGTGGTGGACCGCCTCGCCGCGCAGGTCATCCTGGAGGGCTATATGACCCTTCATCCCATCAGATAAAACGCATAGGATCAGGAGAAAACCATGAACGAGAACGAAAACAGGGAAAATGAAGTATTCGACGACGGCGAGGAGCTCGAGATCGTCACCCTCCTCACCGACGAGAGCGAGGAGGCGGAGTTCTGGCACGTGCTGACCTTCCCCTACGAAGGCAAGAAGTACAGCGCGCTCGTGCCGATCGAGGAGATCGAGAGCGAGGAGCCGAGCGTCATCTTCGTGCGCATCGAGCACGATAAGGACGGCGACGCCTACTATCCCGTTGAGAACGAGATCCTGCTCGACGAGCTTATGGCCGAGTTTTCCGAGCTGTTCGACGAGCTGGACGCCGAGGACGGGGAGTGACCCGCTCCGCCGATTTTAAAGCATGAGCTTTTTTGAACTGTTCGTGACCGCCGTCGCGCTCTCGATGGACGCGATGGCGGTATCGATAGCGAGCGGGCTTTCCGCAAGGAGGGTGCGCCTTAGGGACGCACTCATAATGGCGCTCGCCTTCGGCGTGTTCCAGGCGCTGATGCCCGCGATCGGCTTCTATATCATCCCCCTGCTCTCAAAGCTCTTCGGGGGCGGCGTCGAGACCTTCGTGCAGTCCGTCGACCACTGGGTCGCGTTCGTGCTGCTCGCGTTCATCGGCGGCAAGATGATCTTCGAGGCGATCAAAAACGAGGAGGAGGATACGGGCTCCGACCCGTTCCGCATCGGGAATATCCTCGTGCTCGCCGTGGCCACCAGCATCGACGCGCTCGCGACCGGCATAGTGTTCTCGAGCTTCGGATTTTCGGCCGCGAAGCTCATCTTCTCGGTGCTGCTGATCGGCACGGTGACCTTCGCGCTCTCGCTCTTCGGCGTGCTTGCCGGCAAGAAGCTCGGGGCGCGCTTCAAGCGCTGGGCGGTGCTCGCGGGCGGGATCGCGCTCGTCGGCATCGGCCTTAAGATACTGATAGAGCATCTAATCGGCTAAGGAGGCCTGAAAAAATGAAACGGATCGACAGGATCAAAGCAATGGAGGAGTGCCTCGACCGCTCCGCCGCCGCCTTCAAAAAACTCGACGAGGCGCTCGACGGCTACGGTGAGGCGCTTGCCGATTACAGAAAGCTGTCCGACTACTACGGCAGCGCGAAATGGATGCAGGACTACGAGGCCGACGAGGCCGGAAAGCTGCCAAAGGACCTCAAGCGCGGCGTGCTTTCCGAGGACGGCGTCTACGACCTGATCACGGAGCACGGCGAGCTCGTCGCCCGGATGGCGCGGTTCGTGGCCGAGTCCGTCGAAAAGAAGCTTTACTGACCTAAATACGCGGTTTTTATGAAACCGGGAGACCCGATCCCATGGAGAAGAAGAAGCGAACACCCCTTCCCGTCCTGATCGCCGCGGTGGTTTTAAGGGCCGTCGGCATAATACTGCTCGCCGCCGTCCTGCTCGCTGCGGGGCTCATTGCCTATCTTTCGATAACCGAGTATAAGCCCGCCGAGCGCGAGGCCGTTATTCCCGCCGACCCCTATTCCGTCGGCGCCCTGCCCCAAAGCGGCGCTTCATACAGCATCGTGACCTGGAACGTCGGCTACGGCGCGCTCGGCGACAACGCCGATTTCTTCATGGACGGGGGCAGCTCCGTCATGACCGCATCTAAGGAGCGCGTGGGAGAGAACCTTGCCGGCATCACGAACAAGCTGCGCGAGCTCTCGCCCGACCTCATCTTCCTGCAGGAGACCGATGTTTCTTCTTCGAGGAGCCACAGGATCAACGAGACCGAATACTTCCTCAACAACCTGCCCGGGCATAATTTGAGCTTTGCCGATAACTTCAAGGTGAGCTTCCTGCCCTACCCCATCCCGCCGATCGGCAAGGTGGATTCGGGCATAGCGACCCTCTCCGCGTTCCGGGTCGACAGCGCCGAGCGCGTGCAGCTGCCGATACCGTTCTCCTGGCCCGTCCGCATGGCGAACCTCAAGCGCTGCGTGCTGATCGACCGCATCCCGGTCGAGGGCACGGATAAACAGCTCGTGCTCGTGAACCTGCACCTTGAGGCCTACGACAACGGCGAAGGCAAGACCGCGCAGACCGAAATGCTCAAAACCATCCTCGAGGCCGAGGCCGCGAACGGGAACTACGTCATCGCGGGCGGCGATTTCAACCAGGTCTTCTCCAATATCGACGCCTCCGCCTACCCGCTCGACCCCGACCTTTGGCAGTGCGGCGAGATCGACGCCTCCGCCTTTCCGGCGGACTGGCAGCTTTTGATGGACAGCCGCGTGCCCACCTGCCGTTCGCTCGACCGCCCCTATGAGGGCGCGGACCGGGCGGCCTTCCAGTACTATATGATCGACGGCTTCATCGTTTCGGCGAACGTCCGGGCGGACAGCCTCGAGACGGTGGACGCGGGGTTCCGTTTCACCGACCACAACCCCGTGCTGCTGCGGTTCACCCTCGGAGGCTGATATGAGCGAGCTCAACTGCGGTTTTAACAATGAAGACCGGTGGTTTCGGTACCGCGCGGCGGGCATCATCATAGAGGACGGCTGCGTGCTGTTCATCGGCAGCCGGGCCGAGAACTATCTCTATTCGGTCGGCGGTGCGGTGCACCACGGTGAGACCGCCGAGGACGCGGCGCGGCGCGAGGTGTTCGAGGAGACCGGCGTAAACTACGAGGTCGACCGCCTCGCCGTCATCCACGAGAACTTCTTCGACGAGAGCGACGGCACGCTCCGCGGCATGCGCTGCCACGAGATCTGCTTCTATTTCCTTATGAAGCCCCGCGGCACAAGGGAGCTCGGGCCAGAGGGCCGGAATTCGCTCGGCTTTGCGGAGACCCGGCACTGGATCCCGATAGCCGAGCTTAAAGAGTACAGAGCCTACCCCGAGTTTCTCGCGGACTATCTTGCCCGCCCCTACGAGGGGATAGAGCATATCGTTTCGGACGAAAGACCCGCTAAAGAATAGCAAAAGGAGCGAAAAATGGCAGGAAACGACCCCACCGTGGAACGCCTCAATGCGGAGATCGCCGCCTGCGACCGCGAGATCGAGAGCGCCCAAGCCGATCTTGACCATATCTCGAGCGGCAGGAGCGCGTATCAGTCGGAGATCCAAAACATCAATTACCGCATCGACGATCTCAAGCGGCAGATCGATCAAGAGTACGAGGCCGTGCGCATCTGCAGTGCCGCGCACAACAGGTACGACGCCGACAACCACCGCATGCGCGCGCAGGATTTCAAGAAGGAGCTCACCCGTCAGTTCGAGCTCAAAAGGAGCGCGATCGCGAAGACGAGGGGCGACGGCGGCAGCTTTCAGGCCGCGCTCGACAGGAAACGGAGCGCGATAGAGCGCAAGAAGCGCGCCAAGGAGCAGCTCTTCGCACGGTTCGACGAGCTCAAGCGCGAGAAGGAGCAGAAGCAGGCAAAGTGGAAGGAAAAGCGCTGCAGGGACTGCGGCAAGAACTTTAAGTACAACACCGAATGGTCGAAGGTCCCCGACCTCTGCCCCGACTGCCAGAAGAAGGCGAAGGACAAGTGGCGCGAAAAGCCCTGCAAGGGCTGCGGCAATCCTATAAGATACAATACCGACTGGGAGCATATCCCGAACTACTGCGCCGATTGCAAGGCGAAGCGAAAGAAATGAGGCAAAGCTTATGAAGATCAACTGGATCGGCGATTTTTGCATCCGCACGGCCGTCCGCCCGGGCGGGATCACGATCACGGCGAACAGGGACGGGCTTCTCTCCCTTGCCGAGATCTGCCGCGCGCTTGCCGACGAGCCCGAGGGCAGTCATCTGCATCTGGACGAATACAACTCCCTTGAGGAAGGCTCCGCGGAGCTGATCATAGAGAGGACGGACGGATAACGTGATGCCGCCCGTGGATATCTCGAATACCGAGCTGCGCACCGAAAGGCTGCTGCTGCGCCCCTGGCGCGAGAGCGACCTCGAGGACTTCTTCGAGTACGCTTCGGTCAAGGGCGTCGGCGAAAACGCGGGCTGGCTCCCGCACGAGAATATCGGGGTCTCCCGCGGGATACTCGAAAAGTTCATCGCCGAGAAGAAGACCTTCGCGCTCGAATACGAGGGCAAGGTCATCGGCTCGCTCGGCATAGAGAAGTATCAGGAGGCGCTGTTCCCCGAATACAGGGACCTGCGCTGCCGCGAGCTCGGCTTCGTGCTGGCCAAGCCCTATTGGGGCCGGGGCCTGATGCCCGAGGCCGTCAACGCAGTGCTCGGCTGGCTCTTCTTCGAGCAGGATTACGACGCGGTGTTCTGCGGCAATTTCGTCCACAACGCGCAGTCCGCCCGCGTGCAGGAGAAATGCGGCTTCCGTCCCGTGGGGCTCATCCTTCACGAGACCCATTACGGCGCCGTTTTCGAGACGCAGCTGAGGGTCATCACGAAGGACGAATTCATCGCCCTTCACGGCTTGCCCGAGGGCTGAGCCCCCAGGGAGTTCCCTTCCCCGCCGCCATGATTTCCCGCGCGCGCCGCGGGTTTTCTTTTGCGCTTTTTCCCTTGAAATATATTCACTTTTCTCTTTACAATGCTTGCTATTTGGTTATATAATTAACGTGTGTGGTCCCAAGAAGAAAGCGGCTTCAACCGTTTCGGCTTCTGCACCGTTATTTAAGTGCGGCAAAATGAAAGCCGAGGCGCGCGGCCGCCCCGAAAGACCTTAAACCGCGGCGGGCGCTCAGGCCCCGTTCGTACTCAAAGAATATCAGGAGGCAACAAAATGGAGAACTTCGATTCCCTCAAAAAGACCCCGCTGTTCGAGCGCCACGTCGCCCTCGGCGGCAAGATCGTCGATTTCGGCGGCTGGGCGCTGCCCGTTCAGTATCCCTCCGGCATCCTCGAGGAGTGCAAGGCAGTCCGCGAGCGCTGCGGCCTGTTCGACGTCTCCCATATGGGCGAGGTCGATATCTACGGAAACGACGCCTATGCCTACGTTCAGGAGATGGTGACCAACGACGTTACCACCATGACTCCCGGCCGCTGCCGCTATGCCGTGATGTGCTATGAGAACGGCGGCGCCGTGGACGACGTGCTGATCTACAAATACGCGGACGATCACTATATGTTCATCGTCAACGCGGGCAACACCGATAAGGACTTCGCCTGGATGCAGGAGCATGTGTTCGGCGACGTGCGCGTTGAGAACAACAGCGCGAAGTGGGGCCAGCTGGCCCTGCAGGGCCCCGCTCATCAGGCGGTGCTCGACGCCGCGGGCTTTGAGGGCGAGATCCCCGCGAAGTACTACACCTTCAACCCCAACATGGTCGTCGCCGGCATCCCCTGCCTCGTTTCGAGGACGGGCTACACCGGTGAGGACGGCGTCGAGCTCTACTGCGCGGCCGAGGACACCGTGCGTCTGCACGAGGCGCTGATGGAAGCCGGCAAGGTCTGCGATATGCTCGCCTGCGGCCTCGGCGCGAGGGACACCCTCCGCTTCGAAGCCTCCATGCCCCTCTACGGCCACGAGATGACCGCCGATATCACCCCCGTCGAGTGCGGCCTCGATTTCGCGATCAAGCTCAAGAAGGAGCACTTCATCGGCATCGAGAAGCTGCGCGAGCCCCGCACCAGGAAGCGCGTAGGTCTCAAGCTCGTGGGCAAGGGCATCGCCCGTCCCGAGGCTGAGGTCCTCTGCAACGGCGAGGTCGTCGGCGTCGTCACCTCCGGCGGTCCCGCGCCGGCAGTCGGCGGCAACTACGTGATGTGCCTCGTCAAGGAGGAGGCCGACGAGAACGGCAAGTGGGCCGTCTCCGTCCGCGGCAGGGAGATCGAGTGCGAATTCGCGCCCATGCCCTTCTACAAGAGGAAATAACGAACCGAAAGGGGAGGCAATGCCCAGCGGAACGATTTTCAATACAAAATAAGATAATGGAGGCTAAAACAGTATGATTCCCACCGACCGCAAATACACCCGTGAGCATGACTGGGTAATGATCGAGGACGGCGTCGCCATTCTCGGCATCACCGACCACGCACAGGAAGCGCTGGGCGACATCGTCTACGTCGAGCTTCCCGAGATCGATCTCGAGCTCGAGATCGGCGACGATTACACCACCGTTGAGTCCGTCAAGGCCGCTTCCCCCGTTGCGAGCCCCGTTGCCGGCAAGGTCATCGAGGTCAACGAGGCGCTCGACGAGCAGCCCGAGCTTCTCAATGAGGACGCTTTCGGCCAGTTCATCGCCAAGATCGAGGTCACCGAGATCGACGAGGAGAACCTTCTTACCGCCGAGGAGTACGAAGCGCTTCTCGCCGAGGAAGAGTAAACCGAATAAAGCAGCCGATGCCCGCCGCGCGCGTATCGGCTGCGGTTTTTATAACAAAAAAAAGGAAGAAAACACATGAAGAGTTATGTTCCGAATACTTTGGAGGAGCGCGCCGAAATGCTCAAGGCCATCGGTCTTGACAGCATGGACGAGCTCTTTTCCGATATTCCGGAGGATCTGAAGCTCCACCGCGAGCTGGACCTTCCCGCTCCGATGAGCGAGATGGAGCTTCGCGAGCTGATGATGGGCTACGTCCTCCAGAACGACGAGGGCGGCCTGCTCTTCCGCGGCGCCGGCTCCTACCGTCACTACATCCCCTCCGTCGTGCCCCAGCTTGCCGCAAGGAGCGAGTTCTACACCGCCTACACCCCCTATCAGGCGGAGATGAGCCAGGGCATGCTGCAGTCGATCTTCGAGTGGCAGACCGTCATCTGCAATCTGACCGGCATGGAGGCCTCCAACGCCTCCGTTTACGACGGCGCGACCGCCGCGGCCGAGTCCCTGCTGATGATGCGCGACTCCAAAAAGAAGAGCCGGGTGCTCTATTCCGCGGGCCTCAATCCCGACGTCGTCACCACGATGAAGACCTACGCTCACTGCTACGGCATCGAGCTGGTCGAGATCCCGCTCAAGGACGGTCTGACCGATCTTGACGCTCTCAGGGCGAACCTCGACGGCGCGGCCGGCTTCATCGCGGCTCAGCCCAACTATTTCGGCTGCATCGAGGATATGGAAGCGATCGCGGCGGCAGTGCACGAGGCGAAGGCCCTGCTCACCGCCTACGTCAACCCGATCACCCTCGGCCTTGTCAAGCGCCCCGCCGATTACGGCGCGGATATCGCGATCGGCGACGCGCAGCCCCTCGGCCTGCCGATGAACTTCGGCGGCCCCTACGCGGGCTTCATGGCTGCTGGCGGCAAGCTGATCCGCAACCTCCCCGGCCGCATCGTCGGCGAAACGCACGACGCGGAGGGCGGCAGGGCCTACGTCCTCACCCTCCAGGCGCGCGAGCAGCACATCCGCCGCGAGAAGGCTTCGAGCAACATCTGCTCCAACCAGATGCTCTGCGCGATCATGAGCACGATCTACGCCTGCACTATGGGCCCCGCCGGCATGCGCGAGGTCGCCGAGCAGAATATCGCCAAGGCGCATTACCTCGCCTCCGAGATCGCGAAGGTCCCGGGCTTCAAGCTCCGCTATGACGCGCCGTTCTTCAATGAATTCGTCGTCGATACCGAGCTCCCGGCCGAGCAGATCAACGAAGCGCTCAAGGATATGGGCATCGTAGGCGGTCAGATCCTCGAGGACGGCGGCATGCTCTGGTGCGCCACCGAGATGAACTCCAGGGAGGATATCGACTTCCTGATCGATATGCTCAAAAATATCGCGGAAGGAGGAGAAGAAGCATGAGGCAGTCCTATAAGCTCATCTTCGAGCGCTCCCACGAAGGGCGCAGGGCATACGATCTGCCCGCTCTCGACGTTCCCGAGGTCGACGCGATCCCTCAGAACATGAAGAACGAATCGAAGCTCGACCTGCCGGAGCTCGGCGAGGTCGACCTCGTTCGCCACTATACAAACCTCTCCCGCCGCAATTTCGGCGTGGACAACGGCTTCTATCCCCTCGGCTCCTGCACGATGAAGTACAACCCGAAGATCAACGAGGAGGTCTGCACCCTGTTCGAGGATATGCATCCCCTTCTCGACGAGGATATGAGCCAGGGCGCGCTGCGCCTGATGTACGATCTTGAGGGCTATCTCTGCGAGATCTGCGGCATGGACGCCTTCACGCTGCAGCCCGCGGCCGGCGCGCACGGCGAGCTGACCGGTCTGATGCACATCCGCGCCTATCACGAGCACCGCGGCGACTCCGCGAGGACGACCATCATCGTTCCCGACGCGGCGCACGGCACCAACCCCGCGAGCGCGGTCATGGCGGGCTTCAAGGTCAAGGAGATCAAGTCCGCTCCCGACGGCGGCGTCGATCTGGACGCGCTGCGCGAGGCGGTCGGCCCCGACACCGCGGGCCTGATGCTGACCAATCCCTCCACCCTCGGCCTGTTCGAGAGGAACATCAAGGAGATCGCCTCGATCGTCCACGAGGCCGGCGGCCTGCTCTACTACGACGGCGCGAACCTCAACGCGATCATGGGCGTCGTCCGCCCGGGCGACATGGGCTTCGACGTGATGCACATCAACCTGCATAAGACCTTCTCCACCCCGCACGGCGGCGGCGGTCCCGGCAGCGGCCCGGTGGGCGTCAAGAAGCACCTGATCCCCTATCTGCCCGTGCCCGTGCTGACCGAGCGCGAGGGCGAGATCCATCTCGATTACGACCGTCCCGAGAGCATCGGCAAGGTCAAGAGCTTCTACGGCAACTTCGGCGTCATCGTGCGCGCGTTCGCCTACATCCGTTCCCTCGGCGGCGCTGGCCTCAAGGAGGCGAGCCAGAACGCGGTGCTCAACGCGAACTACATCATGAACGCGCTGCGCGGCGTCTACACGATCGCTCACGACCGCATCTGCATGCACGAGTGCGTCGTCACCCCCACCGAGGAGATGATGGAGAAGGGCGTGCACACCACGGACGTGGCCAAGGCCCTGATCGACCGCGGGTATCATCCCCCGACCATCTACTTCCCGCTCATCGTCCATGAAGCGATGATGATCGAGCCCACCGAGAGCGAGAGCCGCGAGACGCTCGACGAGTTCATCGAGGCCATGAAGGGCATCGCCGAGGAGGCGCTGACGGATCCCGAATCGGTCCACGCCTGCCCGAAGACGACCCCGATCGGCCGTCCCGACGAGACCGCCGCGGCGAGGAAGCCCGTGGTAAGGTTCGTTAAGGAATAAACCCTCCGCCGGGGAACGCTTCCGTTCCCCGGCTTTTTGTCCCCTTTCGGTAGAATATGTTCGATATCCACACGCATTCGACCCATTCCGACGGCACCGACACGCCCGCCGAGCTCGTTTTGAAGGCCCGGGCGGTCGGGCTGAGCCTGTTTGCGCTGACCGATCACGATTCGCTCCGCGGCATCCCCGAGGCGGCAAGGGCGGCGCGTGAGATCGGCCTGCCCTTCCTCGCGGGCTGCGAGCTCGAGGCCGAATACGAGGATACGCTGCATATCCTCGGGATAGGGCTCGATATCGAAAATGAGGCCCTCAAAGCGCTGATCCGGGAGAAGGACCGCTGCAGGAACGAGCGCAACCGGCGGCTGACCGAGAAGCTTTTGCACCTCGGCGTCGACGTCGCCCCCGCGCTGCCTGAGCCCGAGCTGTTGACCCGCGGGCATTTCGCGGACGCGCTCGTGGAGCTCGGCTATGCGAAGGACCGCTTCGACGCGTTCGACCGTTTCATCGGCAGCGGCGCGCCGGCGTTCGTCAAGGCCGAGCAGCCCTCCCCCGAGGAGGTCGTGGGCATTATCCGCGCGGCCGGCGGCACCGCGATCATCGCGCACCCGATGAAGATGAAGCGCTGCGATCCCGCGGAGCTGATCCGGGATATGGCGCGCCTAGGCATTGAGGGCGTCGAAGCCCATTACTGCGGCGCGACCGAGGGCGAAACGCGGCGCTTTGCCTCGCTCGCGAGGGAGAACGGCCTCTTCGTCAGCTGCGGCAGCGACTGCCACGGTTTAAGGCGGCCCTCATCCCCCATCGGCGGCGCATGGCGGGACTGCGAGGAGCTGAAGCGGACCGAGAGGCTGCTTATCGAAAGGTATTTCTGATACAGAGTTTCATGTTGATAACCATTGGAGAATGTAAAATCGAAATCGATGAAAACGCTACCCGCGCGTTCTATGCCGAGCACGGCGAATTGAACAGCTGCGGCTGTTCCGGCTGCCGCAATTTCCGCGAGGCTGTTTCCACGCTGCCTCCCGCCGTGCATGAGTTTTTCAAAAGCTGCGGCATAGACGACCTTCGCCTGATAACCGAGATCATACCCTACGTCATGCAGGACGGTTTGCTGCTGTACGGCGGTTTTTTCCACGTCGTCGGCCGCATGAGCGGAGGCATCGAAAAAACCGAGACGGTCCCCGGCCACGAGCCCTCCAAAACGAAGCTCGGGCGGCTGTTTGGCATACGGCGTAAGACACACACGCTTCTTGCGTGGAGTGAAAGCAAGCAAAAGGAGCTCGCACCGGGGTTTTCGATCTGGTTCAAGGATGCCATCGATCTGCCCGAACCGGATCTGCCCGAAAACACGCTCCAGATAGAGATACAATGGTCCCTTGAGTGGGTGCTTGACGAGCCCTGCGAATACCGCTTCTGAACGTGCGTGCTGCCTGAACAAATGAAAAAGCAGGACGGAAGCTCTGTGAATGAGCTTCCGTCTTTTCATAATATATTTTCAGATACCTCTTGACACATCATACTATGCGTTGTATAGTATAGCGCGAAAGGAGGTATCGCCATGGATATTCAACTGAAGCGCGGGCTCCTCGAGGTCTGCGTACTTGCGGCGATCAAAAACGAACCCTCCTACGGCTATAAGATCATCAAGGATATGCAGCCCTACCAGGAGATCTCCGAATCGACGCTCTATCCGATCCTCAAGCGGCTCGAGACCGCGGAATGCCTTGCCGTGCGCTCGGCCGAGCACAACGGCCGGTTGAGGAAGTATTACAGCATCACTCCGCGCGGGCTCGACCGGCTCGAGCAGTTCAAGGAGGACTGGCGCGAGATCATGTCCATCTACAGTTTCGTTACAAGGGAGGACGTTAATTACAATGAATAAAAACGAATTTCTCGAAGCCCTGCGTTCAAAGCTCGAGGCGCTGCCCGAGGAGGACGCCGCGCGCTCGCTCGACTACTATGCCGAGATGATCGACGACCGCGTCGAGGACGGCATGACCGAGGAGGAGGCCGTCGCGCAGCTCGGCGACCCGAACGCGATCGCGGAGGACATCATCGCCGAAACGCCGCTCGCGAAGATCGTGGGCAAGAAGCTCAAGAAGCGCACCTCGATGAGCACGGGCACTATCATCCTGCTCATCCTCGGCTCGCCGCTCTGGGCCCCGCTGCTGATCGCGGCCATCGCGGTGGTCGGCAGCCTGCTGCTGGCGCTGTTCGCGGTGCTTGCGTCGATCGTGATCACGCTCTTTGCCGTCACCCTCGCCTTCGCCGTCACGGCGGTCGCCTGCCTCGCGGGGGCGATCTTCCTGCTCTTCAACGGGCAGTTCACCATGGCCCTGGCCGCCTTCGCCGCCGCGCTGGTCTTCGCCGGGCTCACCGTGCCGATGTTCCTGCTCTCCAAATGGGCGGCGGTCGGCATGGTCGATCTCTTCCGCGCCATAATGCGCGGCATCAAACTTCTGTTTACAAGGAAAGGAAACTGACATGAACAAGGGAACCCGCACAGCGCTTCTGATCGCGCTCATACTCATCGTTGTAGGAATCATTATTTTCGGCATCATGTATGCCCAGGGAGGAAAGGATATGTTCGGCAAGCTCAATTCTTCAACGTACCACAGGGAATACCGCCCCGAAGGCAGCTTCAATAAAGTCTATGTCGACTGCGAGAGCTGCTCGCTCACCGTCGTACGCGCCGAAGGCAGCGAATGCACCGTCGAGACCGAAGAGACCGAGAAGCTGTATTTCACGGTCGACGTTTCGGACGGCACGCTCCGCATCGTGCAGCACGACGATTCAAAGTGGCTCGACCGCCTGTTCTCCCTCGCCGGCCTCGGCGTCAAGGCGACGGTCATGCTGCCCGCGAAGCAGTACGACAGCCTCGAGATCAAGAACACCAGCGGCGGCGTCAGCGCCTCGGATATCGAGTGCGGCAGCCTCACCGTCGATTCCACGAGCGGCTCGGTCAGGCTCGACGGCGTCGAATGCGATGCGATCGACCTTGAATCCACCAGCGGCACCGTCTCGCTCGGGCACGTGGTCTCGGGGAGCGTCAGGGTCAGGGCGACCAGCGGCGCGGTCACGCTAAGCGATATGACCGCCGATACGATAGCCGTCAAGTCGACCAGCGGGCGCGTCAGGCTCGAGCGCGTGATCGCCGAAGCAAGGCTCGACGCCGACGTCACCAGCGGCGGCATCACGCTCGACTCGGTCGACGGCGCGGAGCTGTATCTCAAGTCGGTCAGCGGCTCCATCCGCGGCAGCCTGCTCTCCGGCAAGCGCTTTGACTGCCGCGCGACCAGCGGCAGCGTCCGCGTGCCCGCCAGCACCGACGGCGGCGTCTGCGTGGCCGAGACCACGAGCGGCAGCATCGATATCACCGTCAAGGATTAAAAGCAATAGCCCCGCGGGTCTTCCCCGCGGGGCCTCTTCTGAAAGGAGAACAGCATGGACGCGCAGTTCGCCGTCACGCCGACCATGTTCGGCGCCGTTCATATAGGAATACTCGTGTTCATAGCCGCGGCCTCGGTCGGGCTAAGCTTCGTTTTCAGGCGGCTGAGCGATAAAAAGCTGCTCCGCATCCTCGGCATCATGGGCGCCTGTATGATCGCGGCCGAGATCTGGAAGCTGTGGTTCGTGCACCGTTACGTCTACGCCGATATCCCCTCCGCCTGGTTCTTCCCCTGGCAGCTCTGCAGCATGGCGATGTACTGCTCCTTCGCCGCGCCGTTCATCAAGGGTAAGGCCCGGGACACCGTGCTGGTGTTCCTCGCCACCTTCTCGCTCATCGCGGCCGTGATGGCGCTGGCCGTGCCCGCGGATATGCTCCGCCCGCAGATACTGCTGTTCTGCCACAGCTTCCTCTACCACGCGGTGATGGTGCTCGAGAGCGTCATCGCGATACTGCTGCTGAGACGGCGGGAGAAGGCAAAGTTCATGCCCGCCGCGCTATTGTTCCTCGCTATGGCGGCGGTCGCGGAGCTCGTAAACGTGCTCTCGCACATCCTGATCGGCGAAAAGGGGCTCGAGGCGAATATGTTCAACATCACACCCTACTGGGTCACCACGCAGCCGGTCTTCCGGCAGATCGCCCTTGCGCTCGGCATACCCGCCGAGATCGCGATCTACCTCGCCTCGATCATCCTCGGCGCGTTCCTGATCTACCTTGCGGTATATGCGGGGAGGAAGCGGAATAACTGAGAGAGCGAACGGCAGCCGCCGCCAAAGGTAATCGGCGGCTATTTTTATTATTTACAGGCGTCCGGCTTCATGCTATACTAAGCTGATAAATATATTCTCAGTTCTTTGTCCCATTTTCAAACCTTGCGTGTAATAATGTATAGGGAGATTACGAAGAGCAATTAGTTTTGAGAATTGACGTGGCTGCCTGAGCTGTGCCAGAGTGGGAAGTGTTTGTTATTAAAATATATTTTCAGATCCTTGTCCACATTTGCGGGTTTCAATCGCTTTATTAATAGATGACAAAAAACTGCCGCGAAGGTCCTTACTATACGGCAGGAAAATATATTTTAAAAAACCCTAAAAATCGTTCCGTTTTTGGCGTTCTGAATTGTTTATTATATGTAAACAAAAAAAGGATGGATCCTATACGTTCACCGTATCCAATTCCGCCACCATAACCGGATCAGTGACTTTCAACCAGTCCGGCGTTTTGCAAATTGTGTTATCAGGCGGAGGTCTTCCATCCTATACTTTTACAATCAGAGTACTGTTAAATTAATTAAGAAACGAGGTGTTAACTATGAATACAGCAGCCAGTCGAAGATCCGGCCGCATATCTGTCCTGTGTATCATTCTCTGCTTAACTGTTTTGCTTGCCGCCTGCGCAAGGACCGGCGACACGCCCCTCCCCACGGAGGAGCCGACCGCCGAAATACCGACGACGGAGCCGACCGCCGGAGGGTCGGCGCCGCGTCCCACATTGCCGCCTACGCCCGAACCGCCCGTCGTGCCGACCGCGCCTCCCCCCGACCCCGATATCCCCGCCGACGAGCTTTTCATCGACGCTGCATGGCCGTTCGTGGAATATATCTCGGAGCTCTACGGATACGAATGCAGCAGGGACAATGTCGATTGCGATTCCTATAAGATACTGGGACAGGACGTTTACGAAGCCGTGTTGTTCTTCCCCGATCCCGGCTCGGGTACGGCGACGATACGCTCAAACGTCCGAAACCAAAAGGGAACGGACGAATTCAAGCCTGTCGGCATATTCATTGAGTTTTCCGGCCATCCTGCGGATTGGTATGATTATCTTGAAGGCTATGCATTTTACGGCAGGATCCTGACCGTCACCGCCGAAGACGTCAGCGCCTATGGCTGCACCGCCGCGCCCGGCAGCGACGAATTCAAAGAAGCGCTCATCGCCTGTTGGGCGAAAAAACTTGTATCCGAGCTCATGAACGCGCCAGAGGACGATCCGATGCGATGCGTCGAAGCCGATTGGACAAGCTGGGACAATGGCGGCGGCGTATCGCTGGTCATGAGACCCGCGGATCCCGATAAGCTGTTTTCCGTATTGGAGAATGCCTGCTCGTTCTGCATCCCCGCAGAGAAGCCTTGGCTTGAGTACGAGCACTTCGGCTGGTATGCGGCCAGCTTCTGGGTCGAATTCGAGCAGAATGCGGACGGCAGCTACAGCGCCCCCATCTTCGATTACGAGATGCATCTGCAGAACCCGTAACCATGCGATTCGCCGGGAGTCCGTTCCTCCGACCAATGCTCCGATAAGAAACGGATCTGCTGAGAATATCAAAATAACACAAACTGCCGCGGGTCTCCCCGCGGCAGCTTGGTTTTATTCCGTTTTATCCGATCACGGTGGTGCCGGCCCTGCCCTCGAGGGCTTCCACGGCCTTGTCGAGCGAGGTGATGATCGCCCTGCGGCCGGGCTTGCCGGTCACGAACCTGATCGCGGCCTCGACCTTGGGCAGCATGGAGCCGGGCGCGAACTGGCCCTCGGCGATGTATTCCTTCGCCTCGGCGACGGTCAGCTCGGTCAGCTTCCTCTGGTCGGGCTTGCCGAAGTTGACGCAGACGTTCTCCACGGCGGTCAGGATCACGAGCGCGTCGGCGTCGATATCCTCGGCGAGCTTCTCGCTGGCGAGGTCCTTGTCGATGACGGCCGCGGTGCCGATATAGTTGCCGTGCTCATCCTTGATGACGGGGATGCCGCCGCCGCCGACGGTGATCGGGATGAAGCCGCCGTCGATCAGGCACTTCACGGCGTCGAGCTCGACGATCTCGACCGGCATGGGCGAAGCGACGACACGGCGCCAGCCGCGGCCCGCATCCTCCTTCATGGTGTAGCCCTTCTCCTCGGCGAGCTGCTTCGCGGTCTCCTCGTTATAGAAGGGGCCGATGGGCTTGGAGGGGTTTTTGAACTTGGGGTCGTCCTTATCGACGACGACCTGGGTGACGACGGTCACGACGCGCTTCTTATTGCCGCGCGCGCGCAGGACCTTTTCGAGCCCCTGCTGCATATGATAACCGATATAGCCCTGGCTCATCGCGCCGCAGACGTCGAAGGGCATCGCGGGGGTCTGTGAAGCGGCGTACTCGTTCTGGATGACGATGCGGCCGACCTGGGGGCCGTTGCCGTGCGCGAGCACCACGTTATAGCCGCTTTCGATGATATCGGCAATGTATTCGCTGGTCTTTTCAACGACCTCGAGCTGGCTTTCCGCGGTCGCGGGCTTTCCCGCTTCCTGAAGGGCGTTGCCGCCCAGAGCAATGACGATCCTGTTCATATCGATTCTCCGTTGATGAAAAATAATAAGCGGCTGAACCGCCAATTGCAATTATGCCAGTTATTTACGCAAAAGTCAACCGACAAAAAGCGTTTTTCGGCGCGGCGGAGGCGAAAAGCGAAAATATAATCGCTGCCGCATGCCTTCCCCTCCGAAAGGAAGGCGGCCCGGAGGGCCGGATGAGGCGGAAAACCTCACCATTGCCCATGCCGGGATCATCCCGCGGTCCCGGGGTCTGTACAAACCCCTTTTATTTTGGTATAATATTATTTTAAAGGCCACTGTACGGAGAGACGCATGAAACAGGTGCTCGGCTGCATCCGCCGCGCGGATGAAAAATACGATATGATACACGACGGGGACAGGATCTGCGTCGGCGTGAGCGGGGGCAAGGACAGCCTTTTGCTCATGTACGGGCTCAAGCTCTACCAAATGTTCTCGAAAAAGAAATACGGGCTTTGCGCGGTCATGCTCGACCTCGGGCTCGTCGAACAGGATACGAGCGGGATCGAGGCCTTCGCCAAGGCGCACGATATCGACTTTGAGGTGAGGAAGACCGACATCGGCGACGTGGTCTTCAATATCCGCAAGGACAAGAGCCCCTGCGCGATGTGCGCCAAGATGCGGCGCGGCGCGCTCAACGACATCGCCGTCTCCAAGGGCTGCAACCTGGTTGCCCTCGGCCACAACCGCGAGGACGTGATCGAGACCTTCCTTCTGAGCCTGTTCTTTGAGGCGAGGCTCAACACCTTCGCCCCCGTGACCTACCTCGGCCGCAAGGGCGTGACCGTCATCCGACCCCTCGTGTTCTACCCCGAGCGGGACGCGATCAACGCGGCGAGGCGGCTGGAGGTGCCCGTTCTCAAGGCAAACTGCCCCGTGGCGGGCAAGACCAAGCGCGAGGATATGCGCCTGCTGCTGCAGGATTTCCGCCACATCGTGCCGGACGTGGAGACCAAGCTGATGAAAGCCATCGCCGATACGCATAAGTACGGCATGTGGGACCGGATGAAGCTGCCCCCGAGGCAGACCGGCGGCGTCTTTATGGGCGAATGCGACCCGCTGGCGCTTTCATGCACGCAGCCGGATGAAGGTTCGGCTGACGAAACCGATGAATAAGCTCCGCACATGCCCGCATACCGGGCGGCGGACACGAATACTCTGGTTTTGATCCGAATAAGGAGGATCTTGAAATGGAATACTACAATATTGATCGCGAGCCGCGGAAGAAGCAGCGGACCGGCGCCAAGCCCTGGCAGGTCGCTTTTCTGATGCTGCTTACGGCGCTTCTGACCGCGGGCATCATCTTTGCGCTGCTGCTTTCGGGCGCCACGCGCTACACCGTCGTCGACTCAAAGAGCAAAAGCAGCACGGCCCTGCTCTCGACCCTGCTCGACGATATCGAGAAATACTATTATTTCAGCGACGAGGGGCCGAGCACCGAGAAGCTTGCGGACGCCGCCGCGCATTCGATCGTGGACGCGGTGGGCGACCCCTACGCCGCCTATTATTCCGAGGAGGAGTACGAATCCTTCCGCAGCTCGATCAGCGGCAACTACAAGGGCATCGGCGTGCTGGTCACGATGGATAAGGAGAAGGGCCTCTTCGTCGAGCGCGTCTATGAGGACACCCCGGCCGAGCGCGCGGGGCTGCTCGCGGGCGACTATATCTCCGAGGTCGACGGGCAGAACGTCATCGGCATGGAGCTGACGCCCGCGGCCGACCTGATCAGCGGCGAGGACGGCTCCACCGTGCATCTCGTTGTCCTGCGCGGGGAGGAAACGCTGAATATCGACGCCGTCAGGGGCGACGTATACATCCGCCGCGTCTACACCGAGCAGCTTGAAAACGGCATCGGCTACCTCCGCATAGAGTCCTTCACCGGCAACGCGGCGACCGAGTTCGACGCCGCGCTCGACGGCCTGCTTGAGAGCGGCATCACCTCGCTCATCATCGACGTGCGCGGCAACCCCGGCGGCACGCTCGACACGGTCGTTTCGATAGCGGACCGCATCCTGCCCGAATGCGTGATAACGACGCTTGAGGGCAAGCTCGTCACCCCGCCCGAGGTGCACCGTTCCGACGCGGAGCACTGCATCGACCTGCCCCTGATCGTGCTCACGAACGGCGAATCCGCCTCCGCGAGCGAGATCTTCGCTTCCGCCGTGCAGGAAAACGGCGCGGGCCGCATCCTCGGCACCAACACCTTCGGCAAGGGCATCGTGCAGACGAGCTGGGAGGTGCTGCCCGGGCAGGGCTACATCAAGCTGACCACCGACGTGTACCTGACGCCGAACGGCAATATGATCCACGGCATCGGCGTTGCGCCGGATATCGAGGTCGCGCAGGATCCCGAGCTTGAGAACACCGATATCTTCTTCATCATGCGCGACATGCGCGAGAGGGATCTTCAGCTCAATGCGGCGATAGGGCTGCTGAACGCCCAATAAAAGGCTTGCAATCGGCGCCTTTTCGCGCTAAAATAGTCTAAATGAATATGCACGGCACCCGGATGGTCCCGGAGGGCACCCCCTCCAAGGCGCGATCCGGGCTGTTGCCGTTGAGAAAGGGAACTATGCTTCGAATAACCTTTATCGAAAAAGCCGATATGAAGACCACCCGCTGGAGCGGCGGCACCACCACCGAGCTTCTGATACTGCCCAGGGGCGCGGATTATGCCTCAAGGGATTTTCTCGTTCGCATCAGCACCGCGCTGGTGGAGCTGGAGAGCTCGGACTTCACCCCTCTGCCCGACTATGAGCGCCTGATAGGCTCCGTCGAGGGCGTGATGCGGCTCACCCACCGCTTCCCCGCGGGCAGGGCTGCGGCCGTCATCGAGCCCGTTTCGTCGGTGCACCGCTTCGACGGCGGCGTGCCGACCCACTGCGAGGGGAAAGCCCGGGACCTCAATCTGATGCTGAGGAAGGGCCGGACCGAGGGTACGCTCACCTTCATGGACGCGGGCGAATACGCGATGCTGCCGATCGCAGAGAACGAATACGTGTTGACCTACGACCTCGCCTCCGGCACGGCGCGCCTTGCCGAGGCGGACGAGCCGGACTTTCTCGCCTTCAGCGCCGAGGGGCCGACCGCCGTCTTCACCGTCCGTCTGAAAGAAAACGCCGTAAACGCTCAAAAAGAGGAGCTTTGAATTGGATAAACCGCACCAAAACCCCATACAGCCGCTCTTCCGCATCTTCGACCGCTCCGAGGAGTTCACGCGCCTAAGGGACGATCTGATAAACGCGCGCGGCCCCGTCAGCGTGTTCGGCCTGGGCGAAGCGCACCGCACGCATATCGCCGCGGCGCTGCACGCGTCGCTCTCGGGTCCCACCCTCGTGATAACGCCCTCGGCGCAGGCCGCGCGGCGCGCGTACGAGGAGCTTTCCTGCTACCATGAGAACACGCTGCTCTTCCCCATCCGCGAGACGCCGCTCAACGCGCATACCTACGTGCAGAGCCAGGAGATCGGTTTCCGCCGCCTGCGCGCGATGCTCGCGCTGCTCGCGGGCGAAAGGCTGATCGTCGTGGCCCCGATCGAGGCCGTTATGCAGCGCATGGCGCCCCCGCGGGCGATCGAGGCCTGCACCCACACCGTGCGCATCGGCATGGAGATCTCGCCCGATTCGCTCGTTAAGCGCTTCGTCGCCGCGGGCTATTCGCGCGAGGAGCTCTGCGAGGGCCGCGGCCAGTTCGCAAGGCGCGGCGGCTATATCGATATCTTCCCCGTCACGGCCGACGACCCTGTCCGCATAGAGTTCTTCGGCGACGAGGTGGACACCATGCGCGAATTCGACCCCGTCTCCCAGCGCTCCACCGAGAACATCTCCCTTGCGGTGATCCCGCCCGCCACCGAGCTGCCGCTCGACCGCGATATGCGGCAGAAGGGCATCGCGGCGCTCCGCGGCAAGGCGCGCTACGAGCTGGAGACCGAGAAGCTGCGCGAGGGGATGACGCCCGAGAACGCGCTTTCGCTGCTGCCCGTGTTCTGCCGCGAGGACGTGACGATCCTCGACTATCTGCCGGAGGACGCGGTGATCCTCATCGACGAGCCCGCCCGCGTGGACGAGAGCGCGCGCTTTGCGTATTCGCAGTTCATGGACAACTACGGAAGCGTGATAAGGAGCGGCGAGGGGCACGAGCTGCAGGTGCAGCTCATCAACGCCCCGAGCTCGATCTTCCAGCGCCTCGACCGCGGCCGCACCGCCATGCTCTTCGCGCTCACGAGGAGCCTTGCCTCGATCCGCGCAAAGGACCTCGTCAAGTTCGATACGCGCCCGATCCCCCGCTACATCCCCGGCGACACCGCCCTGCGCGACGATATCGCGCTGTGGAAGCAGAAGGATTATTCGATACTTCTTTACGCCGGCGAGCACGGGGAGAGGCTTTCCGACATGCTCCTCGACCTCGGCGTCGAGGCGGCGGCCGTGCCCTCGCTCGACCGCGAGCCCCTCCCCCGCGAGGTGCTGATAATCGGCGGCTCGATCCCCAAGGGCTTCGAGTACCCGACGCTGCGCACGGCGGTCGTCTCGGAATACGAGTTCTTCGGCGCCGGCCGCAGGCCCGCCGAGGCCGCAAAACCCCGGCGCGGCGCCAATAAGCTGGACCTCTACGAGCTGGAGGTCGGCGACCTTATCGTGCACGAGGCGCACGGCATAGGGCGCTTCACGGGCGTGAACACGCTCGTTGTGGACGGCAAGACCCGCGATTACATCGAGCTCTCCTACCACGGCGGCGACAAGCTGTTCATCCCCACCGACCAGCTCGACCGCGTGCAGAAATACATCGGCGGCGACGTCGAAAAGCAGAAGCTCTCGCGCCTCGGCTCCGGCGAATGGCAGAAGACCGTTTCAAGGACCCGTCAGAGCGTGCGCCAGCTCGCCTTCGACCTCGTCAGGCTCTACGGCGAACGCTCCCGCAGGAAGGGCTTCAGCTTCTCCCCCGATACCGAGTGGCAGCAGCGCCTCGAGCTGAGCTTTCCCTACCGCGAGACGCCGGATCAGCTCCGTTCCGTCGCCGAGATCAAGGCGGATATGGAGTCGGACCGCATCATGGACCGACTGCTCTGCGGCGACGTGGGCTACGGCAAGACCGAGGTCGCGCTGCGCGCCGCGTTCAAATGCGCGATGGACGGCAAGCAGTGCGCCTTCCTCGTGCCCACCACGATACTCGCCCAGCAGCATTACAACACCCTCTCCTCCCGCTACGCCGGTTTCCCGATAAGGGTGGAGCTCCTCTCCCGCTTCCGCACCGCCAAGGAACGCGCCGAGGTCAAGAAGGCCACGGCCGAGGGCGCGGTGGACGTGCTGATCGGCACGCACGCGCTGCTTGCGGGGGACGTCAAGTTCCGCGATCTCGGCCTGCTCATCATCGACGAGGAACAGCGCTTCGGCGTCAACCACAAGGAGCAGATCAAGGAGATGAAGAAGACCGTGGACGTGCTGACCCTCTCCGCGACGCCGATCCCGCGCACGCTCCACATGAGCATGAGCGGCATCCGCGATATGAGCGTCATAGAGACGCCGCCCGAGGCGCGCTACCCCGTGCAGACCTACGTCATGGAATACTCCGACGCGGTCGTGCGCGAGGCGATCCTCAAGGAGCTGGGCAGGGGCGGGCAGGTCTACGTGGTCTACAACGTGGTCAGGACGATGGATTACTTCGTTGAGGAGCTCAGAAAACTCGTGCCCGAGGCGAGGATCGCCTATGCCCACGGGCAGATGCCCGAGCGCCAGCTCGAGAACACGATGCTGGACTTCCTTGAATACAAGCATGACGTGCTGGTCTGCTCCACCATCATAGAGAGCGGCCTCGATATCTCGAACGTCAACACCCTCATCGTCTGCGACGCCGACAAGATGGGCCTCGCCCAGCTCTATCAGCTGCGCGGCAGGGTCGGCAGGGGGCAGCGCCTCGGCTACGCCTACCTGACCTTCCGCGAGAACAAGGTCATCTCCGAGATCGCCGACAAGCGGCTTGCCGCGATAAAGGAATTCACGCAGTTCGGCGCGGGCTTCCGCATAGCGATGCGCGACCTTGAGATCCGCGGCGCGGGCGACATCCTCGGCGCCGAGCAGCACGGGCATATGGCCGAGGTCGGCTACGAGATGTACTGCAAGCTGATCGACGCCGCGATCCGCGAGGCGAAGGGTGAGACGGTGAAGCCCGTGTTCGACACGGTCATGGAGGTGCCCGTCGACGCGAACATCCCGAAGAAATACATCGCCCGCGAGAGCGGACGCATGGAGATGTACAAGCGCATCGCCGCGATCGACGGCGTGGACGCCCTGCGCGACGTGCAGGATGAGCTGATCGACCGCTACGGCGACATCCCGCGGCCGGTGCAGAACCTGCTCGACATCGCGCTCGTGAAGCACCGCGCCTCGCAGCTCGGCGTGCTTTCGTTCACGGTCAGGGCCGGCGAAGCGAGGCTCGTCTTCAGCGAGAACGCGCCGATCGACGGCGAAAAGCTGTTCTTCGCGCTGAGGAGCATCGAGGGCGCGCAGCTGCAGGGCGGGGCGCGGATAACGCTCGTGCTCACGAAAAAACACGCCGAGACGGAGGAGATGTTCCGGTCGGCGGGCGAGACCGTCGCGGCGCTTCAAAGCTGCATCGACGGCTGAAAGGAGATTTGATTTGACAGCGCTTACCGAAAAACTGATCGATGCGGTCAGGCTCGACCTCACGCCCTCGCTCGGCGTGACCGA
>JAEEGL015369646.1_pt1 | contig 41109 bp, 31 predicted proteins | sample 9134231 | NCBI WGS metagenome assembly JAEEGL01 (sample SAMN16246548, study PRJNA631951) | gut metagenome | biome: gut microbiome; feature: rumen; material: fiber-attached | host: Bos | place: Iran: Karaj | collected 2018-10
CCTTCGGCGGTGCCTAGCGTGATGCTGCCGTCTTCGTCGATGCTTGCCACATTGGGATTGGAGCTGCTGTAGGTCACAGGCAGCAGGAAAGGATTCAGCAATTCAGGGGCTTCATATTCTCCGCTGATGTCCACAATGGTCAGCCCTGTGCTCCACGTCAAACCCAGCGTTGCCGGGTCGAAGAGCTTTACTTGATTAGACCCGTTCCATCCTCCTTTGAGCCACGAACTGAATGCGGATTTTTCTGAATAGCGCTGGGCACCGTTCTTGCCGTATGCCTTGTCATAGATTTCCTGGCAGACATACAGAGCAGTCATCGTTCCGCTGTTATTGTAAGCGAAATAGCGGTTGGCATTTGTCTCGTACCAGTCGATGTCGCTGGCAGAGGTGTGCATCATATAGACTCCAGGTACCTTGAGTTCTCCATATTGGTCTTGATAGAAAAGATTAGCACTGGGTGCATAAGTATTTGGAACTTCGGAATGTCCTATTTGGCGCACCGAAGCCGGTATCATCAAGTTGCCTGACAAGTACTGCAGGTATCTGAAAGCCTCTACGCCGATGTGGGTGATGGTTGGGGGGATTTTTAGACCTGTGATATGGCTATAATAGTTTGAGGCATATTCTCCGAACGCCCCTGCACCGATAACCGTCACCGTATAGGTCTTTTCTGTCTGGTCGGTCACGGTCTCAGGAATGACCAACGTGCCATCGCCGCTGAGCGCATTATTGATGACAGTGTTGGAACCCGACTTCACGAGGTTGGCTGCTGAGTAGCCCGATGACGGAGGACAGTAAAGAGCGGCAGTGGGGTTGGTCGCATCCATGCTTGTCACCGTGAAACACAAGGGCAGCGAGCCTACGCTGGCGCCTTCGCCATTTGTCATGTCTATCTGATGCATAAAGAGTGAGCCTTCGGTACTTTCGTATGCAACAAAAGCGTTTGCATTATTATTGTAGGCATTTTGAAGTACGGTTCCTGTTGCCCACTTATTCTGCAGCATAGAGAGGGTGGCCTGGGAAACGTAGATTTTGGTGTTCGCAACGATAGTCAGTGCATTAGATTGCTGGATTATTGGCCTTAAGACGCTGGGAGAGAAGTAATAAGCCTGCACGTTGTAGCAATTGCCAAAAGCCTCGGACTGAATGGAAGGATTGGACTGAAACTTCACCGACGTGATGCCGGTGCCATAAAATGCACGTTGGTTGATATAATTCAGGCTCGAAGGGAAGACGAGGGCGCCATTCAGGCCTGAACCGGCAAAGGCATATTGTATGATATGTGTCAATCCCGTTCCAAAGGTCGCCGACTGAAGGCTCGTACATTCCTGGAAAGCACTTTCGCTAATCTGAGTAACATTGTTGCCAATGGCTATCGAAGTCAGCTTCGTATTGCCCCGGAAAGCCTCTTTACCAATCTGGGTGACGGGCAATTGACTCCCGTTATACTCCACCGCATCGGGAATGGTCAGCGCTCCTTCAATGGCTTGGTTCGTGACAGAACTCGCGGCTACAATGGCAGCACTTCCTTGATAGGTATACTCCACGGTCTTGCCCTCGGCCGACACTGCCGTAAAGTTGGTTGCTGCATAACACATGCTCCCCGCCATCCACTGGGCAGCGAGGAAGAATAAAAACTTAAATACTTTCATATACATAGTTGTTGATTTTTAGGTGTTCTGTAGAGATGCGATTGCAAAATCAGTTGAAGCGTATGTCGGCAATGACTTGTGCGCCTACATGGTCGTTCAGCCGTCTGACGAACTCCTGGCGGCGCATGCTGAGGTCGGCACGGAGGGCAGGGACGGAGAGCCGCACGTAGAGGGTCTGGTTCTGGATGCGCAGGCTGGTGGTGAAGCGGGCGATGGCCTCGCCGGCTATGTCTGGCCATGAGGCGATGAGCCGCCGCTGCAGTAGTGGTGTCTCCAGTCCCAGGGAGCGGAGGTTTCGCATGACAAGGGTACTGACGGGCTGTTCTCTTCGTTTAAACATGGTGCTTGAGATTGCGGGGTTATGACTTGATGCTGACGTTGCCTTGGTCTACGGTATAGAGCTTATAGTCGAACTGTCCGTGGGAGAGAATCTGGTCGATATGGTCGCGGTTGGTGTCGGTGATGAATATCTGGCCGAACTGTCGGCTGGCCACAAGGCGGATGATCTGCTCCACGCGGCAGGCGTCGAGCTTGTCGAAGATGTCGTCGAGCAGCAGCAGGGGCTTCAGGCCGAGGATGCTGGAGAGCAGCTCGTACTGTGCCAGCTTCAGGGCGATGACGAAGGTCTTCAGCTGCCCTTGGCTGCCCTCGCGGCGCATGGGGTGCCCGTCGAGCAGGATGTCGAGGTCGTCGCGGTGGATGCCGTGCAGGGAGTAGCCCACGGCACGGTCTTTCGAGCGGTCGCGGCGGATGACCTCGAGCAGCGGCCCCCGCTGACAATGGGAAAGGAGGGAGAGCGACACCTGCTCGCGGTTGGCCGACATGGTGGCGTAGAACTGCTGGAAGAGCGGCGTGAGCTGCTCTACCAGCCGACGGCGGCATCCGAAGATTGCCTCTCCCTGGCGGGCCATCTCCTCTTCGAGCAGGTCCATGAGCTGGGGGTCGGGCTCGTGGTCCTCGTCGCGCAGGAGGGTGTTGCGCTGCTGCAGCGCCTTGTTGTAGCGGTTCAGCGCGTCGATGTACGTCCGGTCTGTCTGGGCGATGACCTGATCCATCAGCCGCCGCCGCTCTTCGCTGCCGCCCTCGATGAGCAGGCTGTCGGCCGGCGAGACCATCACGATGGGGATGAGGCCGATGTGCTCCGACAGCCGCTTGTATTCCTTGCCCCCGCGCTTGAAGTGCTTCTTGGCACCACGCTTCATGCCACAGAAAATCTTGAGAGGCCCGCCACCGCCCACTCCCGAGGGGAGGGGGGCATAGCTGGCTTCGAGCACAAAGAAGTCCTGGTCGTGGCGGATGACGAGCGCGTCCTGGGTGGTGGTGGAAGAGTGGCAGAAGGAGAGAAAGTAGATGGCGTCGAGCACGTTGGTCTTGCCCGCCCCGTTGTTGCCGATGAAGCAGTTGATTTTGGGCGAGAAGGTCAGCGTGGCTTCCGCAATATTCTTGTAGCCGACGATGGAGAGATGCTCTAAAACCATAAAATTTGTGCAAAATTACTGCTTTTCGCTGTTAAAAACAAAAAAAGTGCGAAATAAATTTCAATATCTGCAAGTTTTTCAGTAATTTTGCGCCCGCAAAACGAAAAAGAGCGGCCTGCGGCCGAAATAAAAAATAAAAAATAAAAAATATAAAATAAAAAATAACAAATAAATAAATAAGAATGGCAAAGACAATTGCACCCAAGAGTGCCCCTGAGACCCAGCCGGCACTGAGCAAGCACGAGGACTTCATCCTCAAGTACAAGAACACTCTCATTGGCGGCGTGGTGGCGCTGATAGTGATTGTGGCAGGCATCATCTTCTGGAACAAGCACAAGGCTAGCCAGCTGAATGAGGCCCAGTTCGCCATGCAGGCCCCCGAGCTGCAGGTACAGCTGGGTATGACCGAGCTGCAGCAGGCTGCCGGGCTGTTTGGCGAGAAAGAGTTTGAGATGGCTCTGAACGGCGACAGCACGGGTACTACCAAGGGCCTGCTGAAGATTGCCGATGAGTATTCGTCGACGAAGGCCGGCAACCTGGCCAACCTCTATGCCGGACTCTGCTATGCCCACATGGACAAGTGGGAGGAGGCCGTGAAGTATCTGGAGAAATACGACGCTGTGGGCGACATCCTCATCTCGCCCGCCGCTCTTGGCGCACTGGGCAATGCCTATGCCCACGTGAACCAGCTCGACAAGGCTGTGAGCACGCTGACGAAGGCTGCCGAGAAGGCCGACAATATCATGCTGTCGCCCCTGTACTACATCCAGGCCGGTGAGATTCTGGAGAGCCAGGGCAAGAAAGCCGACGCCCTGAAGCTCTACAAGAAGGTGAAGGGCATGGAGAGCTACACCCAGTCGTCGCCCTACGTGGACATGATCGACGAGTACATCGAAAGAGCTACCGAGTAATGGCTACCCGAAACCTCTCCGACTACAACGCGGCCAAGGTGCCCGATGCGTCGAACATGATTTTCGGAATTGTTGTCGCCGAGTGGAACCCCGAGATTACCGGGGCGCTGCTCGACGGCTGCGTTTCTACACTGGAGCGTCATGGGGCACTGCCCGAGAACATTCACGTGAAGACGGTCCCCGGCTCGTTTGAACTCATCTACGGTGCTCACCAGATGACGCTCAACGACGGCTACGATGCCGTCATCATCCTCGGAAGCGTCATAAGGGGTGAGACGCCTCACTTCGACTATATCTGCCAGGGGGTCACCGCTGGCATCGCCCGGCTGAATGCCACGAGCAGCATACCCGTGGTCTACGGCTTGCTGACCACGAACGACATGCAGCAGGCGCGCGACCGCGCCGGAGGACGACTGGGCAACAAGGGCGACGAGTGCGCCGTAGTGGCCATCAAGATGGCAAAATTCTGAGGCAAGAAGCTGCCACGGTTTTCCACGGTTGGACACGGTTTTTCTAGTAGCTATAGCCACGGCTTTTCACGGTTTATTCACGGTTGCTCTAGTTGCTATAGCCACGGTTTTCCACGGTTTTCCACGGTTGCTCTAGTTGCTATAGCCTCGGTTTTCCACGGTTTTGCACGGTTGTCCTAGTTGATATTGCCACGGTTGGGCACGGTTTTTCACGGTGGCTGTTGCTGCGGTTGGGCACGGTTGTGGGGCCGTAGCATTGGCTATTGAGAGGCGACCGCTTTTGCGGTGATAACTCTGAGGACTGTGCCAACTGCTATGTCATTGCAGATTCTCTGATGGGAGCCAAATGCTGACGGACGTCAGGGTGGAGGGGCCGGGCTATACGTAGGTCTCCAGGAATTTCACGCTTCCCTCTACCGTCACCTCCTGAGTGGTGGCGGGCAACAGAACCGTCTCACCTGCATGCAGGGAGGCGGTTTTTCCGTCGGCAGTAATGGTTGCCTCTCCCTTTATACAAATGATGATAACGAAGGAGTCAAGGTCGGAGTAGTCGAGCGTCATGGGCTCGGTGAGGTCGTAGACGGCGGTGGTGAAGTGAGGACATTGCACCAGCTGCTGGGGAAGGTTCTTCTGCGGCGTGTAGGGTATGCGGTAGTCGGGCAGCACGCTGTAGTCTATCGACTCGGCGGCCTCACGGGTATGCAGCTGCCGCAGGTTGCCGTCTTTGTCGCGGCGGTTGAAGTCGTAGATGCGGTAGGTGACGTCGCAGGTCTGCTGTATCTCGGCCACGAAGCATCCGGCACCGATGGAATGGATGCGCCCGGCAGGGATGAAGAATACGTCGCCCTCGTGCACCTCGTAGCGCGCCAGGGCGTCGGTGATGGTGCTGTCGGCCACCATCTGCTCGTACTGCTGAGGAGTGATGTGCGCCCTCAGTCCGCAGTAGAGATGGGGAGCGGCTGCTGCCGGATCACTGCTCATGCTGGATGGCTCCATGACGTACCACATCTCCGTCTTTCCACGCTCCTTGCCGTGACGGCGGGCCACCTCGTCGTTGGGGTGCACCTGTATGGAGAGGTCTTTACGGGCATCGATGAACTTGACGAGCAGGGGGAATTCGTCGCCGAAGCGACGGTAGTTCTCCTGGCCGACGAGGGTGGCCTTCAGCTCGCTGACCAGCTGGTTGAGGCTCTTGCCCGCCATCGGGCCTTCTGCCACGACGGTCTCGCTTCCAGCTACGCCGGATATCTCCCAGCTTTCACTTCCCCAAAGGGCCTGTTTCTGCAGAGGCTTGAACTTGAAGAAGCCTGCATGATTTCCGTTCTTTTCCATATTTTTCGTTTGTTATCTTTTTTCTCATTTAGTTCTCTTCGGTGAGTGGTGAGGGAGGGCATGGGCTTTTAGCTTTTCTTCCAGAACCCACGTGTGAAGAGCACCAGCACGGTGATGATTTCAAGACGGCCGACGAGCATGAGTGCAGAGCAGAGCCATTTTACGCCCTGGCTGAGGTCGGCCCATGACATCTGCGGGCCGATGTTGGTGTCGAGTCCGGCACCCACATTGCTGATGAGGCTGAAGGCAATGGTGATGGCATTGGTGATGTCTACGCCCGACAGCACCATGCTTACTGCCGTGACGGTCAGCATGATGATGTAGAGCGTGAAGAACGCCAGTAGCGTCACTAGCCGTGACTGGGGGATGTTCTGTCCGCCCACCCTGACGGGCAGCACGGCGTTGGGGTGGAGGATATGGTAGAACTCGTTGCGCAGCACGCGCAGCAGCATCAGCACGCGAATGCTCTTGAAGCCACCCGTCGTGCTGCCGGCACAGGCTCCCATGAACATCAGCACGCCCAGGATGACCCAGGTGATGTGTGGCCAGGCTCCGGCATCGGTGTTGGAAAGGCCCGTCGTGGTGATGAACGACACCACCTGGAACAGCGAGGAGCGCAGGGCCTCCTCCACGTCGTAGTCCATGCGGGTGATGAGCAGGTACATTATCCACAGCGTGGCTATGAGGATGGTGACGACATAGAGCTTCAGCTCGGAGTTGCGTACTACGGCAGCGATGCGGAACTTGAAAAAGCCCAGATAGAGCAGCGTGAAGTTGATGCCCGCGAGAAATTGGAACAGGATGGCGAGGTACTCGATGGTGGGCGAGGCGAAGAAGACGCTGCCGTTGTGGGTGGAGAAGCCGCCAGTGGCCGTGGTAGACATGGAGTAGTTCGTGGCGTCGAACCAGTTCATGCCGCAGGCCCAGAACGACAGGCCGCAGGCCACCGTCAGCAGCAGGTAGATGCTCCATATCCATTTGGCCGACGTAGAGAGCCGGGGGTGCATCTTGGTGCGCATGGGGCCGGTGGCCTCGGCGGCGAATACCTTCACGCTGCCGCCCACCAGCGAGGGCAGCAGCGCCACGGTGAAGAACACGATGCCCAGTCCGCCTATCCACTGCATCAGCGAGCGCCAGAACAGCAGGCCGTGGGTGAGCGACTCCACGTCGTCTATCACCGTGGCTCCCGTCGTGGAGAAGCCCGACATCGTCTCGAAGTAGGCATCGGTGACGTTGCCCGGAGTTCCCTGTATCAGGAAGGGGGACATGCCGAAAAGTGAGAACACCACCCATGTCAGCGTCACCACGACGTAGGCGTCGCGACGGCTCAGACTGTTCTCTGCATCGCGGCCCATAAAGCGGAAACCGAAGGCTCCGACAGCCGTGATTGCCGTGGATATGAGGAAGGCCAGAAGGTCGGTCTCGCCGTAGATGATGGTCATCGTCAGGCAGAGGGCCATGAAGAAGGCCTCGATGAAGAGCAGCGAGCCGAGAATCTTTGATATGAGCTTCCAGTTGATCAAGGGAGGAGTTTTTTGAGTTAGGAGTCAGGAGTTAGGAGTCAGGGGGCGGGAGGCTTACCAGGGGATGATGCTTTTCTTGAAGAACCGCTCGGCCTTGTCGAGGTTGTGCCGGTGGCAGAACACCAGCACGCAGTCGCCGGCCTGTATCTGGGTGTTGCCGTTGACCAATATGCCTTTGCCGGCGCGCACCAGTCCGCCGATGGCCACGCCCGAGGGCAGGCCCAGCGAGCGCACCATGTCCTTCGTCACTTTCGAGTTGTCGGAGGCCACAAATTCGGCCACCTCTGAGTCGGCCACCATCAGCGTGCGCAGGCTGCGCACGTCGGCGTGCATCATCATCTGGAAGATATGGCTGGCAGCCACGGTCTTCTTGTTGATGATGGTGCCGATGTCCAAGCCCTCGGCCATGCTCACATAGTCCAGGTTCTCCACCATGGCGATGGTCTTGCGCACGCCCAGTTTCTTCGCCGTGAGGCAGGCCAGGATGTTGGTTTCGGCATTGCCGGTGAGCGAGACGAAGGCCTGGGTGTTCTTGATGCCTTCCTCGTGAAGCAGGCCAAGGTCGCGGCCGTCGCCGTGGATAATCATCACGTTCGAGCGGTCGATGAGGTCGTTCAGCTGTTCGCAGCGCTCCAGCGAGCTTTCAATGATTTTGGCGTGCATGTTGTCGGGCAGGGTGAGGGCGGCACGCACGGCCGTCTTTCCGCCACCCATTATAATAATATTGTGTACGTCTTCGTATTCTTCCTTGCCGACGATGCGCTTGATGTGGGGAATATACTCCTGGGTGGTCATGAAGTAGGCCAGGTCGCCCGACTGCAGCACGTCCAAGCCGCCGGGGATGATGGTCTCGCCGCCGCGTCGTTTCAGCGCTACGATGTGGTAAGGGTCGTCGGGGCCGCAGATGTCGCGCAGGGGCTGGTGCAGGATGCGGCAGTTGTCGCGCAGTTTTACACCGAGCAGCACCAGGGCGCCGTTGTGCACATCGAGGCGCTGCCGCACCCACGACAGCTTCAGGCCGCTGATGATGTCGCTGGCTGCGAGCACCTCGGGATAGACCAGCGAGTCGACGCCCACCTTGGTGAAATACTCCAGGTTCTGAGGCAGCAGGTATTCGTAGTTGTCGATGCGGGCGACGGTCTTCTTCGCTCCAAGGGAATGGGCCAGCATGCAGGCGGTGATGTTGCGGCTCTCGCGGCGGGTGACACCGACGAAGAGGTCGGCATTGGCCACACCGGCATCCTTCAGGGTCTTGATGCTCGTGGGCGATGCGCAGACGGCCATGATGTCATAGTTGCTGTCCACACCGTCGAGCCGCTCATCGTCGTCATCGATGAGCACGCAATCGTGATTCTCTGTCGACAGGAGCTTCGAAAGGTGTGTACCTACGGCGCCTGCACCTGCTATGACTATCTTCATCGTGAGTTGGGAGTTTGGAGTTGGGCTGTTAATACTGCTTTTATCGATGCCACGTCGAGTCCTACAATCTTTCGCAGCTCGCTCACCTCGCCGTGTTCTATGAACTTGTCGGGAAGGCCCAGTCGTGTGATGGAAGGACTGTAGCCGTGGTCGCTCATCCATTCTAGCACGGCACTTCCCAGGCCGCCCTGGCGCACACCGTCCTCCACGGTGACGATGCGGTGGAACTTTTGGGCCACCTCATGCAGGATGTCCTCGTCGAGGGGTTTCAGGAAGCGCATGTCGTAGTGGGCAATAGAGCATGGGGCGTCTGCTGCCACAGAGGAAATGGCTTCTTCCACGTCGTTGCCAATCGGGCCTATGGTGAGCACGGCCAGGTCGCTGCCGTCGCGCAGCTTGCGGCCTTTGCCCACGGGCACTGCTTCCAGCGGACAGTGACGATACTCGTTCTGGCCCCGGCCTCGGGGATAGCGGATGACGAATGGCCCCATGTCGGGCTGCTGCGCCGTGAACATCAACCGGCGTAGCTCGTCGAGATCCATGGGCGAGCAGATGGTGAGGTTGGGGATGGGACGCAGGTAGGCCAGGTCGAAAGCTCCATGATGTGTCGGCCCGTCGGGTCCCACCAGTCCTGCTCTGTCCAGGCAGATGATGACGTTCAGCCGCAGGATGGCTAAGTCGTGGATGATGTTGTCGTAGGCACGCTGGGCGAATGCGCTGTAGATATTGCAGAACGGCACCAGCCCCTCCTTGGCCATGCCGGCGGAGAATGTGACGGCATGCCCCTCGGCAATGCCCACGTCGAAGGTGCGGTCGGGCATCTGCTCCATCATGATGTTCATCGAACAGCCCGTGGGCATGGCCGGCGTGACGCCTACAATCTTGGGGTTCTGGCGGGCCAGCTCCAGCAGCGTCTCGCCAAATACCTGCTGGTATTTCGGTAAACAGTTCTCACTCTCGCTCTTCAGCAGCTTTCCTGTCTCGGGATCGAACTTGCCTGGAGCATGCCAAACGGGGGTATAGTGCTCGGCCGGCGCATAGCCGTGGCCTTTCTTCGTATGCAGATGGAGCAGCTTCGGGCCTTTCATCACCTTCAGCTGGTTGAGGATGCGTACCAGCTCCACTACGTCGTGGCCGTCGAAGGGCCCGAAATAGCGGATGTTCATGCCGTCGAAGATGTTCTGCTGATGACTGATGGCACTCTTCAAGGCATTGCCCAGACGGATGAGTCCCTTGCGGCGGTCGTCCTTTAGCATGCCGTGACGCTGGAGGAAACGGGCACCACGGAAACGCAGCTTGTTGTAGGTCTCATTGGTGCTTAGCCCCAGCAGGTATTGCTTCATGCCACCCACACTGCGGTCAATCGACATGTCGTTGTCGTTCAGCACGATGAGCATGTCGTTGGGACTCGATGACACATTGTTCAGTCCTTCGAAAGCCAGACCGCCACTCATGGCGCCATCGCCGATGACGGCTACCACCTTGCGCTCTCCGTTTTGCCGCATGGCTGCAATAGCCATACCAAGTGCTGCGGAGATGCTGTTTGAAGCATGTCCGCAAACGAAGGTGTCGTACTCGCTCTCCTCGGGTGAGGGAAAGGGGCGCAGGCCGTGCAGCTTGCGGTTCGTGGAGAACTGCTCTCGCCGGCCAGTAAGAATCTTGTGTCCGTAGGCCTGATGACCCACGTCCCACACAATGCGGTCTTCCGGCGTGTCGAAGACATAGTGCAAGGCAACTGTCAGCTCCACCACGCCCAGGCTCGATGCCAAGTGGCCGGGGTTCACCGACAGCTCTTGAACGATGGTCTGGCGCAGCTCATCGCATACCTGTGGCAGTTGCTCTACCTTCAGCCGGCGCAGGTCGGCGGGATAGTTTATTTTATGAAGAAGTTCTATCTTATTCGGTTCCACAGACTGTGTTCTTTCATATTCAGGGTGCAAAGATACAAAATTTACTTCAACCTAAGAAGAAAAAACGCTTTTTTTTCAATAGGGGTTGCCATGAGCCAGGCAGGGGAGTGGCTATTTCTTGATGATGTGGTGGAAAAAGTCGAAGAGGGCTTTGCCGCCGTTGGTGCCTGTCGTGTTGTAGCAGAAGAGACCGACGCGGGAGCCTTTCCAATAGCCCATGCGAAGGGGGAAGGGGTCGCCGACGGGCGTGTACTGCCTTCCGTCGTTGCTGACCGCAAACTGGTGGGTGTTGCGCCGGCAGTCGATGGTGACACGCAGATAAACGGTCTTTTGCTTGCAGGGGGTGATTGGGGTGCGTACGCCATCGTTCTCCAGATAGAAGAGCAACTTTCCTGCCTGACGGCATACACCGATGCCCATAAACTGCTTGCCTGTGCAGAGCAGACCGGCATGGTCGCCCTCTTGAAAAGCTGAACAGTCGACGCGGGCGGTGGCCTCGCTCTCGTAGCCTATGGTTTTCTGTGTCAGCATGTTGCGGCTGGCTTTCAGGTTGTCGGCAGGCAGGGCGTGTAGACTGAGCCATCCGTCGCGTTCGGTCAGGCTCCATGCCGTGTCAACGGGGTTGTGGTTCCACTGCCAGGGGAGTGCCAGGGGACGCTGATGCTGGCCTGCCCAGTAGAGAGGACCGGCAGAGAACTCGTCGGAAAGCTGGCAAGGCATGCCAGAAGAACAAGTATTACTAGAATTTCTAGATTGACTAGAATATCTAGATTGACTAGAATATCTAGATTGACTAGAATTACCTGTTGTCTGAGGGGTTGTCCACACGGCTACGGGCTCACCGATGCCGTTGCCATCGATGTCAACGCCGATGAGGGGCCAGTCGTCCTTCCAGCGGGCGGGCTGCAGGTGAACGACGCGCCCCAGGGGATGGGTCTCCTGGAAATGGAGGAACCACCACTGGGAATCTTCCCCTAAGCGAGAGGGCGTGTCGACCAGCGCTCCCTGATGGGGGCCGTTGATGCTGGTTGAGCCTTGCTCCATGACGACCCGCTTTTCGTATGGACCGTAGATATTGCGTGAGCGGAGTACCGTCTGCCAGCCACAGCAGACACCACCTTCGGGGATGATGAGGTAATAGTAGCCGTTGCGTTTGAGAAACTTGGTGCCCTCGGCCACGGGACCGGTATAGACGGTCACGCCATCATCGAGCAGCTGGCGGCCATCGGGTGTCATACGGTGAATGATGATAGGCCCCGCTCCATGTTGGCTGCGTCCCAGGTAGGCCTGGCCGTTGTCATCCCAGAAGGGGCACGGGTCTTCCCATTTCTCCACTTTCTTGACGCAGTGCAGCGGAGTCCAAGGGCCGGCAGCATGTTCGGCGGTAGACATGAAGAGCCCCTCCTCGGGGGTGCAGAAGTAGACGTAGAAGCGGCCGTCGTGAAAGCGGATGGCTGGAGCCCACGAGCCGCCTGCATAGTGCTGGTTTGAGTCCCATCCAGGTAGGTCGAAGCGGTCGTATATCTGGCTGATAATCTGCCAGTTCACCAGGTCTTTCGACTCCAGTACCTGCATACCCAGGAAGTGGAAGTCGGAGGCTACCATGTAATAGCTATCGCCCACACGGATGACGTCAGGGTCGCTAAAGTCTGCGTTCAGCACAGGGTTCTTATAGGTGCCGTTGTGCTGGTCTCCCCAGTCCAAAGGCTGCTGGGCATGGGCAGATACTGCGAAAAGGAGAAATAGTAGGAGTTTCTTCATAGTTGTCGTTGGCTCATTTCGTAGAATAGTCCCTGCTTTTCCATCAGCTCGTCGAAGGTGCCTTGCTCGGCGATGCGCCCTTGGTCAAGGACGATGATGCGGTCGCAGTGGCGGATAGTGCTGAGACGGTGGGCGATGACGATACGTGTGCAGGCTAGCTGCTCCAGATTGTCGGCAACCTGCTTTTGGCTGATGTTGTCAAGAGCACTGGTGGCCTCGTCGAAGAAAAGAATGCTGGGCTTGGCGATGAGTGCACGGGCGATGAGCAGGCGCTGCTTCTGTCCGCCGGAGAAACCTCCGCCGCCCTCGCTGACCACGGTATGCAGTTGCATGGGCATACGGCGCACGTCCTCCTCAATAGAGGCCAGCCGCAGAGCCTCCCAGGCATCGTCCTCGGTGGCCCAGGGAGCGGTTATAGTAATATTGTGCAGCAGGTCGCCCGTGAACAGGCTGCCGCTCTGCAGACAGGTGCCAATCTTCCGGCGAAGACTGGTCTTGTCAACCTGCGAGAGGTCGTAGGTGTCGTAGTAGATGCTGCCTGTCTGCGGCGTCTCGAAGCCCAGCAGCAGGCGGAGCAGTGTGCTCTTGCCGCAGCCTGACTTGCCGACGATGGCTACGTATTCGCCTGCTGAGATGGAGAGCGAAAGGTCGTCAATCACGGGCGGTGCATCTTTGTCGTAGCGGAAGGTGACATCGCTCATCTCTATAGAGCCGAAGAGGTCTTCTATCTGCGGAGCCTTGGCTTCCATCTCGGGGGTGGCCTCCAATATGGGGCGGGTGCTCTGGAGCAACGGGGGAATCATCGCCACTTCGTCGACGATGCTGCTGAGCTGAGTGATGGCGGCTGTCATCATGCCAAAAGCACTGCTGAAAGCGATAAAGTCGCTGGTGGGCACATTGTCGGCCAGTGTAAAATAATAGATGAGTGCCATGCCGCCAATGCTGAGCAGCTGTAGCAGGGCAGGGTAGAGGTGGCTGCGTATGCCGGGATTGTAAAGCAGGCGCGAGGTGTCGGTATAGGCATTCAGCCAGCGGGTGAATGCCCGACGCTCGCTGCCCGTGAGTTTCAGCTTCTGGATGCCTGCCACTATGTTGTATTCCATTCCGCTCAGGGCACTGGCCTTCTGGGTATAGCGTCCGCGCAGCTTGGCCGTGCGGTGATAGAGCAATACCATCACGAGGGCGTTGAGCAAGAGGATGAACAGGGCGGGTAGCAATAGCGACTTGCCGTAGATCCACAGCTGTATAAGATAGACTACCGAAAGTATGGCAGTGAGCAGGGCACCGACGATGTTCTCATTGATAAGCTTGCAGAGAATGGTGACATTGTTCAGGCGGGCAGACAGCTCACCGCTGGCGTTCTGCGCAAAGAACTTGGGCGAGAGCAGGAAAGTGCGTGCCATGACGGCGTTCTGCGTATGCAGCTCCATGATGTCCTGCACACGGTCAATGTACACATCGCGTGTCAGCGTGATGAGCATGGCGCTCAGTGTGGCTCCCAGCAGCAGCCCCAGGATGGGCATCAGGTCAGCAGCATCGCCTGTGGGGATGACAGTGTCGAAGATAAGCTTATTGGCCATGGGGGTGAACATGCCCAACAGCACCACCGCCAGTGCGGAGAGGATGACAAAGAGGTAGTTGGCAGGGGGTACCACACTCCAGCAGAAGCTGAGCAGGTCGCGGAGGCGGAGCCGTCGCAGGGGCAGTGGACGGGTGAAGGTGAGTGCCTCGTCGCTGAGCACCTTTTGCATGTCTCGCTTCCTCACTTTGACGTTCTCGCCCTCCTGATTGTGATAGGTATAGCCCAGATTCCATCTTGTAGGGATGAGGGCCACCAGTCTGCCGTCTTGGGTGTGACCCAGCAGAGGACCTACGCTCTCACGCCACCATTGGCCCGTAAGCCTGATTTTGCGCATCATGATGCCGCGTGGGCGCAGAATACCTGTGAGCTGCTCCTCAGGGGTGATCATCTCGTTCTCCTCCAGTTCATAGTCGGCTATGCCAAGGGCTTCAAGCACCTGGCGCAAAGCCGACGTGTCGTCCTGGGGCTGAGCCTTCGGTTTGCCTTTAAAGCCCATACGGCGCTGGCCCGTGGCCAGAGCCTCGTTCAGGGCGGCATCTTCCAGCCGTCGGCGTTTCTCTATTTGATCTAGATAAATGGCCAAAACTATCTCCTTTTTTAACTCCTCACTCCTTGGTTCTAGCTGCGGCGAATACGCCGCACACTTGACAAGACAGGAACTTCCTAACTTCTATCTCTCATTCGCTGTTCATCAATTCACGGTACAGGCCCTCCTGATCCTTCAGTTCGTCGTGGGTGCCCCGCTGCACTATCTTGCCGTGATCCATGACTATGATCTCGTCGCAGTCGCGGATGGTGGATAGACGGTGCGCAATGACAATCATCGTCGGCCCCATCATGCGCACAGCTGCCATCACCTCATCCTCTGTCTTGGGGTCGAGGGCGCTAGTTGCCTCGTCGAGAATCAGTACCACGGGTTCCTTGGCCAGTGCCGTAGCAATCTCCATGCGTTGCCGCTGTCCGCCGCTGAAGTTCTGCCCGCCTTTCACCAGACGGGTGGCGAATCCCTCTGGGCGGCTGACGATGTCGGTTCGTATCTGTGCATCGTTGCATGCCATCATCAGCGTGAATTCTTCTATAGACTGATCCCACATGCGGATGTTCTGAGCCACAGTATCGTCGAAGAGCACGATGTTCTGGTCGATGGCGGCCACGCTGTTGGTCAGTTCCTCGCTGCTGATGCTTTCTATGGGGCGCCCGTCGAAGAGTATCTCGCCGCTCCAGGGCTTGTAGAGTCCTGTGACAAGCTTGGCCAGCGTCGACTTGCCGCAGCCGCTGCTGCCCACGAAGGCCACACTGTGACCAGGCTCTATGTGCAGCGAGAAATCCTCGATGAGCGGGGGCTGCATGGGGCTGTAGCCGAAGGTGACGTGGCGTAGCTCCACTTCGCCGCCCAGCTTGCCCTCGGCCAGATGGCCTTCGTCGCCTCGGATGTCCTCAGGATATTTCATCACGTCGTCCACACGCTCCATCTGCGAGCGCATCTCTATGATTTTCTGGCTAGCGCTCACCACCTCGCTCACCGGCGTGATGAACGACCCCATGAATCCTTGGAAGGCCATGAGCATACCAATGGTGAGTTCGCCCTTCAGGATGAAGACGGCTCCGAGGATAAGGACGGAGGCGTCGATGAGGCCTTGTATGAAGACAGGGATGACACCCATGCGAATTTCCAGGTCGTCGGCATCGTTGGCGCGGTTGAACTTCTGCGCCCATAGGCCGCTCCAGTAGGCGAAGAAGCCCGTTTCGGCACCGGCAGCCTTGATGCTCTCCATGTTGTCGATGCAGCTTACGGTGGCAGAGAAATACTTTCCCTCGCTCTGCTCCGTCGTGCGAATCAGGTTGACGCGCTTCTGCGCGAACCACTGGATGAGGGCCAGGTTGAAGAGGGCGGCCATGATGCCGACGAGCGACAGCGTGACGCTGTAGCTGAACATTACCACCAGGTAGAGCACCAGCAGGGAAATATTGATGAGCTGTGGCGCCAGTACGTCGACCAGCGACTTGGTGATGCTCTCGTTCAGGTGCTGACGCTGCTGCAGGTCACCCACATAGCGCATGGCAAAGAATTTCATGGGCAGGTGGAGCAGGTGCTGCACATAGCTGACGTTGCCCTTCAAGGCCAGTGAGCCAGCTATACGCTTGCTATATTTGTCCTTGAGCAGCTCCAGGAGAAAGCTGAACAGCGCCACGCCCGTCATGGCCAGTATGAAGACACGCCCCCAGTCGCGGTTGCGGCCGGATAGAATCTCGTCGAAGAAAATGTTGGTGAACAGCGGAACGCTAATGGCCACGAAGGCTGCCAGCAGGCAGAACATCAGCGTCAGCCAGAAGGCTTCCTTTGCACCACTCAGGTATTTGCGGACGTAGGACAGAATGCTGATGGGGGCACCTTCGGCCACGAAAGCGTCGGTGGGCTTGAATTCCAGGGCGACACCCGTAAATGAGCGGCAAAAGTCATCCATTGTCACCTCGACAGGCCCTGCGGCAGGGTCGTTAATACAGGCCAGCCCATGCTTGAAGCCACGAAAGACGACGAAGTGGTTGAAGTTCCAGTGGATGATGGCGGGCTGCATGCCCTCCAGGCCTTCGGGGCTGACACGGTAGCCGACGGCTTCCAGTCCGTATTTTCGCGCTGCCACCAGCAGGCTGCGGGCCGATGATCCGTCGCGGCTGACGCCGCATTGCTCGCGCACCTGCTCCAGCGGAATCCACTTCCCATAATAAGCCAGCACCATTGACAATGCTGCGGCGCCGCATTCCAGCGACTCCATCTGCATCACCATAGGAACACGCACCGTCTTTCCCATACTTATTGCCCGGCTATATCGTCAATTGTGTCGGAAACCTTGCCTACAAGCACTTCCCATACGCGTTTCTTCCCAGTAATAACCTGTACGTTGCACAGCGTACCCGTGCCCATCTGCAGATAGCGACTCTTGGCGCGGCTCCATTTCAGCATGGTGCCCTCCTTGTCGGCAGCATCGAGCAGCACCTTCACTTCGTAGACGGCACCGTCGCCGATGAACGAGGCCAGGGGAGCCAGCTTCAGGCGGCTGGCCACCTCCTCGCGGTCGGTGGGATATTTGTCGATGCTGACAATTCGGCCGTAGGCATAGCCGCAGTCTTCGCGTTGCAAGTCGGCAGGCGTCACCTGTACCTGCTGTCCTGACTGCAGGTCGCGCAGGTTTTCAAAGCCCACGTACACCAGCATCTCGCGCTGTGTCTCCTCCGTCTCTTCAGGCATCAGCCACAGGATAATGTCGTTCTCTTTAAAATTCTCTTCCTCTGCTCGATAGGTGAGCACGGAGCCGTCGCCCGTAGCCTTGATGGTGACAATGCTGTCGGCTGTGCGGATTTCCATCAGGTCATCGCCGGCATTCACGGCAGAGCCGTGGCTGGTGAGGATATGCTCCACAGTTCCTTCTAAGGGAGCACTCACGCCTATAGGCTTGTCGAAGGGAAACACCACGCCTTGAGCCGTCACTTTGTAGTTGATGGTTCCGAAGATGCACCAATAGGTGGCTACGGCACATAGTGCCAGCATGGCCGTCAGGACTACGATTAACGATGGGTGGGAAACGCGTGCCAGTTCTTCCGACTCCTTTTGGTCACCGTGGAGGGCATCAATCGACTCCTCGCTGAAAAGCACTGGCGAGGATTCTTCTTCCGGCTGGGGAATTTCGTTAGTTATGTCAGACATCAGACTTCGGCTTAGGAGGTACGACACCAGCTGGGACGGCAGACACTCTGTGCACCGCCGACGACCTCCTCCAGTTGATCGTCGCTCAGCAGTATTCTCTCATGACTATAATCCTTCTTTTTCATCTTGTTGATGACGCTAAATTTGACTGCAAAGATACGAAAAAAAACATAACTAGCAAACATTCCACCATGAAAATCTCCAAATAATCACCTGAAAAGGAAAGAAAAAGTAGTTTTTTCTTTGCATTTTGCTCGTTTCTTCGTACCTTTGGCGGTCGAAAATTACAAACCAACTAGCAATTCATCGATATGAGAAAACTACTTTTAGGCGATGAGGCCATTGCTCAGGGCGCGCTCTATGCGGGTCTGAGTGGGGTCTATGCCTATCCGGGAACTCCCTCGACGGAGATTACAGAGTACATCCAGCTGTCGCCCCTGGCCAAGGAACGGGGCGTGCACAGCCGCTGGAGCACCAACGAGAAAACGGCCATGGAAGAGGCGCTGGGCATGTCGTTCATGGGTAAGCGTGCCCTGGTGTGCATGAAGCACGTGGGCATGAATGTCTGTGCCGACCCCTTCGTGAACAGTGGCATGACGGGCGTCAACGGCGGCGTCGTTGTGCTGGTGGCCGACGATCCCTCGATGCACTCCTCGCAGGACGAGCAGGACTCGCGCTTCTACGGCAAGTTTGCCATGGTGCCCACCTTCGAGCCTAGCTCTCAGCAAGAGGCTTACGACATGATGGCAGCAGCCTTCGACTACAGCGAGCGTGTCTGTCTGCCCGTGCTGATGCGTGTCACCACCCGCATGGCCCACAGTCGTGCCGTGGTGGAAGTAAAGGATGAATCAAGAGAGCAGAACGAGCTGAACTACAATGCAGTAGCTGCCAACTGGGTGCTGCTGCCCGCCAATGCCCGCCGCCGCAATGACAAAGTGACGGCACAGCAGGCAGAGCTGGAGGAGGATGCAGCAAACTCAAAGTTTAATAGCCTATCCTCAGTCCAAGGGGAAGGAGCAAAGGCACCCCTCGGTATCATTGCCAGCGGCATAGGATATAATTATGTGATGGAGTGTCTCTCCTCTCTTGACGAGGGGGTAGGCTCTTTCCCCATCTTGAAGATTTCGCAGTACCCGCTTCCGAAGAAGCTGGTGCGTCGCATGCTGGACGAGTGTGAGCAAGTGCTCATCGTCGAGGAGGGACAGCCCTTCATCGAGGACATCGTTCGTGGGGTGGCCCTCATGCCCGGTGTACATGGCAAGCTCGACGGCACGCTGCCCCGCACGGGTGAGCTGACTCCCGACGCAGTTGGCAAGGCCATCAATGCGGTAGCGAACGCTATGCTTTCAACTCTCAGCTCGTCGTTCGAGCCCTGCTCAGATGTCGTCGCCCGTCCGCCCGCACTCTGTCAGGGCTGTGGTCACCGCGATGTCTATGCTGCCCTGAACGAGGTGCTGAAGGAGTACGACAATCCGCGTGTCTTCGGCGACATTGGCTGCTACACGCTGGGCTTCCTTCCCCCGTTCCGTGCCATTCACTCCTGTGTGGACATGGGTGCCTCTATCACCATGGCCAAGGGTGCTGCAGATGCGGGACAGTGGCCTGCCGTGGCCGTCATCGGCGACTCCACCTTCACCCATAGCGGCATGACGGGTCTGCTCGATGCCATCAACGAGAACGCCGACATCACCGTCATCATCTCCGACAACCTCACCACAGGCATGACGGGCGGGCAGGATTCCGCCGGCACCAACAAGTTCGAGGCCATCTGCCGGGGCCTGGGCCTGAGCGACGAGCACCTCCGCGTGGTCGTTCCCCTGCCGAAGAACATGCCCGAAATCACCCAGGCCATCCGCGACGAGATTAACTACCACGGCACCTCTGTGATTATCCCAAGGCGAGAGTGCATGCAAACCCTTCAGCGTCATCTGAAGCAGAAGAAAGCGGCAGAAAAGAAATAATTATAACGCCAAAGGCGTCTTTCGAAAACAAATAAAAACAAAAAAAACAAATGAAAACAATTCTCATTTTCGGGACGTATGTTTGAAAAAAGAGAACTTGAAGCCGAGATAAAAGGAAAGCTGAAACAATTTGTCTTTGATGTGATAGGTTGCTGTCAGGCTGTGCATCAAGAGCAAGGACCAGAGTTGACAGAATATATCTATCAGGACTCTTTGAAGATTGCTTTCGAACAAGCAGGCATCAAGTATGTGAAAGAGTATTATTTTAAACCTACTTTCAGAGGAATAGAGCTACCACATAGACTCTTTGTTGATTTCTTTTGTAAAGATAAAATCTTCTTAGAGTGCAAGGCCATAGACAGAATTGGAATTCACGAACGTCTGCAACTATGGAACTACATGCGTAGTGCTGGTGTTAGAATTGGTATCCTCTACAATTTCGCTCCTATCATGGATGAATGCGAGAAATACTATTTCGACCCAGAGACACGTACTATCAGTTACTTCTAAAGTATTGTTTTACTTTGTTTTTTATGTTTTTATTTGTTTTGGTAAGACCGCTTGCGGTTCTAAACAATTTTATAATATAATATGAAGACTGACATTATTCTTTGCGGTGTGGGAGGACAAGGCATCCTCTCCATAGCCACCATCATCGGCGAAGCCGCCATGAACGAGAATCTATATATCAAGCAGGCCGAAGTGCATGGCATGAGCCAGCGCGGCGGCGACGTGCAGAGCAACCTGCGCATCAGCAGCGAACCCATCCATAGCGACCTCATCCCCCAGGGTGGAGCCGATGTCATCATCTCCATGGAACCCATGGAGGCCCTGCGCTACCTGCCTTGGCTGAAGAAGGAGGGGTGGATCATCACTTCGAGCACGCCCTTCGTGAATATTCCGAACTATCCTGACATGGAGGTTATCAAGGCCGACCTGGCCAAGCTGCCACACGTCATCAGCCTCGACATTGAGCAGCTGGCCAAGGACAACGGCGTGCCCCGCTCAGCCAATGTCATCCTGCTGGGTGCTGCCCAGAAGGCCCTCGGTCTGGAATATGAGAAATTGGAGGCTGCCATCCGCCGTGTCTTTTCACGCAAGGGCGATGCCATCGTCGAGGCCAATATCAAGGCCCTGGCCCTGGGACGTGCAGCCCAATAAATTGGCAAATGCTATATTATTACCTAAGTAAATGAGAAACGAAGAATGAAGAATTAACTACCGCCATACCTTCAGTTGAAGGAAGTCCGGAAGATAATTCTTCATTCTTCGTTTCTCATTCTTCTTTTACTTCGCTACCCGAATATTCCTAATGTAGTGGCTCTTGCCGTCGGCGCCGTCGCCAGTGATGTTGAAGTAAGCGGCCTGTTTGATGTTCGGCATGTTAGCAATGCGCTTGCCGTTGATGAAGAACTTCAGGTTGCCCTTGTCGTAGCTGGCGGCGAAGTGGTTCCACCCGTTGCGGTTGACCAGTTGGTCGAAGTTGTCCTGGCTGCCGTGGATCCATTCGTCGTCACTTTTGGCAATGTTCCATTCAGCGTTGTAAGCCCTCATGTTGTAGTCGCCGATACCCTCTTCCTCGGCTGTGAAGAAGTGGAAGTTGTAGTATACGTCGTAGCCGAACATGAACTCAAACTCCAGGGTGTACTTCTCGGGCAGGTACTGCTTGCTGTTGTCACCAACGATGGGCAGGAGTACAGTGGTGCCGCCTAGCATGCTGATGTACTTGTGTCCCTGAGCCTCGCCCACTTCGGCGCTGCCCTCCTTGATGTCCCACTTCGAGGGTAGCTCGCCAGCGGTCTCCCCGCCCAGTGTGTCCTCAAAGATGACGGTAGCGGCGGGCTTGAAGTCGCCAGCCTCGTAGAGGGCTGCCAGGTCAAGCACCTCGGCCTTCGTGGGGTCGCCCCACACTTCGGTCTCGTCGCCGGCCTGCTCTTCAGCCACCTGCTCCTCGGCGTTCTGCTCCTCGTTCGTCATTTCGGTGTTTTCTCCCTCGACGTCAGCGGCCTTGTCGGCCTTCTTGTCGCCTCCGCAAGCCGTCATCAGCGAGAGGCTTGCCATGCACATCAGTGCCAGATAGATCTTTCTCATACAATAATTATTTAAGATTAAAGCAATCATGTCATGAAGTTTGGGGCAAAGTTACAAATATTTTTTGATAACTGAAAGAATTTTCCGTTTTTTTTGTAATTTTGCCGTCCGAAATAAATAAACACAGCGTTATGAAACCGACACCTATCAAGCGTGAGATTGTTGATCAGCTCGTTGCAGGGCTGGGTATCAAAGACTTTGCCAAGGCCACCATCCGCGAGGTGAAGCAAGTGGCCGCCATGGCCGAGAAAGAGAGTGGAGTGGAGTTTATCAAGATGGAGATGGGCATCCCCGGCCTGCCAGCCGCCCAGGTGGGCGTCGATGCGCAAGTCAAGGCCCTGCAGGACGGCATCGCCCACAGCTATCCCGATATCCAGGGCTATCCTGAGCTGAAACGGCAGGCTTCGCGCTTTGTGAAGGCATTCATCGGAGTGGACATCGCTCCCGAGGGCTGCGTCCCCGTCTGTGGCAGCATGCAGGGCACCTTTGCCTCATTCCTCACCTGCTCCCAGGCTAGTCATGAGAAGGACACCGTGCTCTTCATCGACCCCGGCTTCCCCGTGCAGAAGATGCAGCTGCAGGTGCAGGGCGTGAAGTACGAGACTTTCGATGTCTACGACTTCCGGGGCGATAAGCTCGGCCCGAAGCTGGAGAGCTACCTGTCGAAAGGAAACATCTGCGCCATTGTCTACAGCAACCCTAACAACCCTTCGTGGGTGTGCCTCACCGAGCAGGAGCTGCAGCAGATAGGCCGGCTGGCTACACAGTATGACACCGTCGTCATGGAGGACCTGGCCTATTTTGCCATGGACTTCCGTCAGAATCTGAGCGTGCCCTTCCAGCCGCCTTACCAGCCTACTGTGGCCCGCTATACCGACAACTATATTCTCCTTATCTCTGGCTCAAAGGCTTTCAGCTATGCCGGCGAACGCATTGGCGTCACCTGCATCAGCGACCGTCTTTTCCACCGCCACTTCCCCGACTTGGCCGCACGCTACGAGGGGCTACCCTTCGGCCTGGTCTTCAGCACCCGCATGCTCTACGCCCTCAGCTCTGGTACTAGCCACTCGGCTCAGTATGCTATGGCCGCCATGCTGCGTGCCGCCTGCGACGGCGAGTATGACTTCCGCTCGGAGGTGAAGGTCTATGGTGATCGTGCCCATCGGCTGAAGGAGATATTCTGCCGTCACGGCTTCCACATCGTCTACGACCGCGACCTCGACCAGCCCATTGCCGACGGCTTCTATTTCACCATCGGCTACAAGGGCATGACCAGTGGCCAGCTGGCACGCGAGCTGATGTACTACGGTGTATCGGCCATCTGCCTCATCACTACCGGTAGCCATCAGGAGGGCCTGCGCGTCTGCACCTCGTTCATCGGGGATCACCAGTACCGTCAGCTCGACGAGCGCATGGCTGTCTTCGCCGAGAACAATAGCTGATTCCAGCCAACAACATAAATGGTTTTTCAGACCATTCGCTGAACAGCTACTATGCTGTCTGTGCCATTGTCTTTTTTATATATTGTATGCAAAGCCAAAACTCTGCATACTCTGCACCTTTGTACTGTATTTTGCTGTATCACAGCAAAAAAGCAGGTGTACACTTTACGCAAAACCCTGCACCCAAGTCCTCATCGCCGAAGTCGTCTTCCCGATTCATCTGTACTGTTATTTTACCCATGAATACTGCCGCTGTTTGGAAAAATACTGCCGCTGTTTGGAAAAATACTGCCGCCGTTTGGAGAAATACTGCCTCCGTTTGAAAAAATACTGCCTCCGTTTGAAAAAATACTGCCGCCGTTTGGAGAAATACTGCCGCCGTTTTCCCGTCCGAACGCCGGGATGGATAGTTCGCAAAGCCATGCGGAGTAAGTGCAGGGTTTTTCTAAAAGTGTACTACCAGTAATGTCTTGATATTCTGGCATTTGCTGTCGAAAGTGCAGGGTTGCAGAGTTTGTGACAATAATTAAGGAATTCAAAGTAGACTCAGTATAGAAAAATGTTGCGTTTTTTCCTGTCGTAAAATTTTTTTGTTCAGAAAAAAATGCTTACCTTTGCAAACTGTAAAGACCAGAAAACAATTCTTGCAATGATAAAACTATTTGTTCCAGGGCGACTGTGCCTCTTTGGCGAGCATACCGACTGGGCGGGACACTACCGCACGATGAACGCCCAGATAGCTGAGGGTGCCGCCATTGTGACGGGCATAGAGCAGGGCATCACGGCTGAAGTGGAGCGCAGCAGCATCTTTGAGGTGCAGAGCACGGCACCCCAAATCACCGGCGAGTGGCATGACTTCGCCTGCCGCATGGACGAGCAGGAACTGAAGCGCGTGGCCCGAAGCGGAAGCTTTTTCTGCTACTGTGCAGGTGTGGCCTCCTATATGCTGGAATGGTATAAGGTGGGTGGCGTGCGCATCAGGATTACCGATATGACGCTGCCCATAAAGAGCGGATTGTCATCATCGGCAGCCATCTGTGTGCTGGTGGCCCGTGCCTTCAATCAGGTTTATAATCTCAACCTGAACACGATGGGCGAGATGAACATTGCCTACGTGGGCGAGCTTCGCACCAGCAGCCGCTGCGGACGATTGGACCAGGTCTGCGCTTTCGGCGTGAAGCCCAACCTGATGACCTTCGACGGCGACGAGATAGAGGTGAAGCCGCTCAATGTGAAGCGGCAGCTCCACTGGGTGTTTGCCGACCTGATGGGGGAGAAGAACACAGTGAAGATTCTGGCCGACCTGAACCGAGCCTATCCCTTCCCTTCGAACGAGAAGGAGCATCTGGAGCATGAGGCGCTGGGCGTGAGGAATCTCGAAATCATTGAACGAGCCGTGAAATATATGGCCGACGGCGATGCTGAGGCACTGGGCAGGCTGATGACTGAGGCTGAGGAACTGTTCGACCGTGCCATAGCCCCCATGTGTCCGGAAGAGCTGGCCGCGCCCAAACTGCATGCTGTGCTGGCCGACGAGTATGTCAAGACGCTGACATACGGCGGCAAGGGCGTGGGGTCGCATGGCGACGGCTCGGTGCAGTTCCTGGCACGCGACGAGGAGTCGCAGCAGAAGCTGGTAGACTATCTTCAGGGGAAGGGCATGCCCGCCTACAAGCTCACGCTGCAGCCCGTGCATACTGTGCGCAAGGCCGTCATCCCTGTGGCCGGATTCGGCACCCGCCTCTATCCCGCCACCCGCTGCATGAAGAAGGATTTCTTCCCCGTTCCCTGCCCCGACGGCATGGTGCGCCCCGTCATTCTCATCCTGCTGGAAGAGCTGGTGCAGAGCGGCATAGAGGATATTTGCCTGGTGCTGGGCAGCGAGGAGGAACGCAAGCTGTATATGGACTTCTTCGAGCGTCCGCTGCCGGATGAGCATCTGAAGAAGCTGAACATCGAGTGCCAGGAGTACGAGCACCGTATCCTCGACATCGGCAAACGACTGCACTATGTCTACCAGAAGGAAAAGCGCGGATTTGGACATGCCGTGTTCCAGGCGGCGCAGTTCGCACATGGCGAGCCGGTGCTGCTCATGCTGGGCGACACGCTCTACCAGTCGACCACCAACAAGCCCTGTGCCCTGCAACTCATCGAGGCATACGAGCACACCAACTGTCTCACGCTGGGGCTCTATCCCGTCAACGTGAAGGAGGTGAGCCACTTCGGCATCATGACCGGCGTGTGGGAGGACAAGCGAAATACGGTGCTCCATGTGACGTCGCTCATGGAGAAGCCTAAGTCGAGTTATGCAGAGGAGTTCCTCGGCGTGCGCGATGCGGAAGGGCAGAAGGAGTATTGCTCCGTGTTCGGGCAGTACATTCTCACACCCGAGGTCTTCGCCCAGCTGGAAGCCGACATCCAGGAGGCCGATGCGCATCCTGGACAGGGCGGCGAGATAGAGCTGACGTCGGCGCTCGACAAGGTGCGCCAGCGCACGGGCATGTATGGCATTCGCCTGCGCGGCGAGCGCTTCGACATGGGTAATCCTCCTGCTCTGATGAACACCGTGGCCACCTTCGCCATGGCCGACGTTGACTGAGAATAATTATTAAGATTATAAAGGTATATAGCATTATTAACCCTCTAAAACAGTATTACATTTATGAAGAAAAAATTTATCTGCGCCGTTTGTGGATATATCTACGAAGGCGATGCCGCACCTGAGAAGTGCCCCATCTGTAAGGCTCCTGCCTCGAAGTTCTCTGAACTGAAGGAAGATGCCGACATGACTTACGCCACCGTCCACAAGATTGGCGACGGCAAGCCCGAAGGCGTCAGTGAGGAAATGATCAACGACTTGCGCAACCACTTCAACGGTGAGTGCGGCGAGGTTGGCATGTATCTGGCCATGGCCCGTCAGGCCGACCGTGAGGGCTATCCTGAAATAGCCGAGGCCTTCAAGCGCTATGCTTTTGAGGAGGCTGACCACGCCAGCCGCTTTGCCGAGCTGCTGGGCGAGTGCGTGTGGGACACGAAGACCAACCTGGAGAAGCGCGCCGCCGCAGAGGCCGGTGCCTGCGAGGATAAGTTCCGCATTGCCAAGAATGCCAAGGCCGCAGGTTTCGACGCCATTCACGACACCGTGCATGAGATGGCCAAGGACGAGGCTCGCCACGGGGCAGGCTTTGCCGGACTGCTGAAGCGCTACTTCGGAAAGTAAATAATTAAAAATTAAAAATTTAAAAAGGTAAAAAATAAATCTGGGAAAAATCCGTTTCTTCTTTATGATGAGACGGATTTTCTTATTTCTTCTTATAGTAAGCGGGTGCATAAGACTGGCATCGTGTTCCGACGATGACAAGTTCACCACATCGCCTACGGCTATGCTTTCGTTTTCGGTGGACTCAGTGAAGATGGACACTATCTTCTCTACCGTTGGCTCGCGTACCTATGACTTTTGGGTTTTCAACAGAGCCAGCCGTGGCGTGAGGCTGCAGAGCGTCCATCTGCAGCAGGGCAACCAGACGGGCTTCCGCGTTAACGTGGACGGTAGCTATTTGGATAACGCACTAGGCTCGGTGGTGCACGACCTGGAGGTGCGCTCGGGCGACAGCATCCGCGTCTTTGTGGAGCTGACAGCCCCGCGCAACCTGAGGCAGGAACCGCAGCTGGTGGAAGACCGCCTCGTCTTCACGCTGGAGAACGGTCGTCAGCAGCATGTCACACTTTGGGCACACGCCTGGGATGCGCTTATCAGCGACAGCATCGTAGTCAGCCGTGACACACTGATTGAGAGCCGAATGCCCATCGTCATCATGAAAGGCATGCGGGTGGACAGTGCCGCCACGCTCACTGTGAAGAATACTACGCTCTTCTTCCACGACAAGGCGGGAATCGACGTGCATGGAACCATCAGAACTGACAGCGTGGTGATGCGCGGCGACCGGCTCGACCGCCTCTTCAGCTATCTGCCCTACGACCGCGTCAGCGGGCAGTGGAGGGGGCTTCGGCTGCACCAGTCTTCCTTCGGCAATCAGTTGCTACACACAGAGATACGAAATGCTGAGTATGGTATTGTGTGCGACTCGTCGGCAATGCCCGAAGACCGCCAGAGGCTCTATATGGAGCAGAGCGTGGTGCATAACTGTGCCGGCCCCGGCCTGGAAGCGCGCAATGCCAGCGTCGGCCTGCTGCGCTGTCAGTTCAGCAATACACAGGGTGACTGTCTGGCATTCTATGGCGGCATTGCCGTTATCGACCACTGTACAGTGGCTCAGTTCTATCCCTTTACCGGCGGCAGGGGCTCAGCCTTGCACTTTACCAACTACAACGGCGACAATCCCTGTCCCTTGATTGCCCTACAAATGACAAACAGTATTGTGACCGGCTATGCCGATGATGAGGTGATGGGCAGCACGATGGAAGACGATGCCGACACTCCCTTCAACTATATCTTTGAGAATACGTTGCTGCGCACCCCGCAGGTGATGGTTGACGGTCAGCCCGACACGCTCCGCTTTGTCAACGTGCGATGGGAAACGCCCAAAGACTCCATTCAAGGCACAAAGCACTTCAAGCTGGTGGACGAGCGCAACCTCATCTACGACTTCCACCTCGACAGCCTTTCCACTGCCGCAGGACTGGGATGCTATGAATGAGCAAAAAGGGTAGGGGGAACTTCAAAGTTTTTGGAGTAAGGGTAGCCATTTCTCCAGCTGTTTGGTGGTCGGCGTATTCGCCGCAGCTTGGAGTTAAAAAAAATTAACGGAAAGAAATAACTCCTAACTCCTATCTCCTAACTCCTAACTCTTTTGTACCTTTGCACCCGAATTTGACGTACTTTTTGATTTTTCTATGGTTTACAACATATTCAAGGGGCTGGGAATAGCCTTGGTGACGCCTTTTAGACAGGATGGAGCGGTAGATTATGACGCGTTGCTGAGGCTCGTGGAATATCAGCTGGAAAATGGGGCTGATTTCTTCTGTATTCTGGCCACTACAGGCGAGACTCCCACGCTGACGGCTGAGGAAAAACTGCGCATCAAGAACCTCGTGGTGGAAAAAGTGCAGGCCCGTGTGCCTATACTCATGGGTTGCGGAGGCTATAACACCGCTGCTGTGGTGGAGGAGCTGAGAAATGGCGACTTCAAGGGCGTGGACGGAGTGCTGAGTGTATGTCCTTACTACAACAAACCGTCGCAGGAAGGACTCTGCCAACATTTCAAGGCCATAGCATCGGCCACTCAGCTACCGGTAGTGCTGTATAACGTGCCGGGTAGAACGGGTGTGAACATGAAGGCAGAGACAACAGTCCGCCTGGCACGTGACTGCCAGAATATCGTAGCCATTAAGGAAGCCAGCGGAAACCTGGAGCAGGTGGATGAAATCATCAAGAACAAACCGCGTGACTTCGACGTCATTTCCGGTGACGACTCGCTCACGTTCCCAATGGTCAGCTGTGGCGCAGTAGGTGTTATATCTGTCATTGGCAACGCCCTGCCTCGTGAATTCTCGAAGATGATTCGCCTGCAGATGCGAGGAGAATATGAACCCGCAAGAAAGATACACCATCGTTTCACCGACCTCTTCTCGCTGCTCTTTGTCGACGGCAACCCAGCTGGCGTGAAGGCCATGCTTCACGAGATGGGATTCATAGAGAACGTGTTGCGTCTGCCGCTGGTGCCTACCCGCATCTCCACCCTGCAGCGCATGAGCGAAATCATGAAGGAGCTGAAAATCTAGCTTGAATTTTTAATTGTCGAGATGTCGAGATATCGAAATATCGAAATGCCGAGACGTCGAAATATCGAGATATCGAAATGCCGAAATATCGAAAATAATCGTAAATAAAACAAGATGAACATTTCTTATAAATGGTTGAAGGAATATGTCGACTTTGAGCTGACTCCGCAGCAGGTGTGCGACGCACTGACCTCTACGGGTCTGGAAGTCGACGCGCTGGAAGAAGTGCAGGCCATTCGCGGCGGCCTGAAGGGTCTTTATGTGGGCAAGGTGCTCACCTGCGAGCTGCATCCAAACAGCGACCATCTGCATGTGACAACAGTAGACCTGGGCCGTGGCGAGCCAAGCCAGATAGTATGCGGCGCTCCCAATGTGGCTGCAGGACAGAAAGTCATTGTGGCCGATCTGGGCTGCGTGCTCTACGATGGCGATAAGGAGTTCGTCATCAAGAAGTCGAAGCTGCGCGGTGTAGACTCCTGCGGCATGATTTGTGCCGAGGACGAGATAGGCATAGGTGCGTCGCACGCCGGCATCATTGTACTTCCCGACGATGCTGTGGTGGGAACGCCTGCCGCCGAGTATTATCACTTGGACAGTGACTGGCTCATCGAGATAGACATCACCGCCAACCGCGCCGACGCTCTTTCGCATTGGGGTGTGGCTCGCGACCTCTATGCATGGCTCCGCCAGAACGGCTACGAAACCCGTCTCCACCGTCCTGGTGTTGATAGTTTCTCCGTAGACAACCATGACCTACCCATTGAGGTGGAGATAGAGAATAGTGAGGCCTGCCGTCGCTATGCCTGTGTCAGCATCACCGACTGTGATGTTAAGGAATCGCCAGAATGGCTGAAGGAAAAGTTGAATATCATAGGCTTGCGCCCCATCAACAATATCGTGGACATCACGAACTACATCATGATGGCCTATGGACAGCCTCTGCATTGTTTTGATGCCGATATGGTGAAAGGCCACAAGATTGTGGTGAAGACTTTGCCCGAGGGTACTCCCTTCGTGACGCTGGACGGTGTGGAGCACAAGTTGAGCGATCGCGACCTGGCTATATGCAACGCCGAGGAACCCATGTGCATTGCAGGCGTGTTCGGCGGTAAGGGTAGTGGGACCTACGAGACTACCCGAAATGTGGTGCTGGAGAGCGCCTATTTCCATCCCACATGGATTCGCAAGTCTGCCCGCCGTCATGGACTAAGCACCGATTCTTCCTTCCGCTTTGAGCGCGGCATCGACCCCAACGGGGTCATCTATGCCTTGCAGCAGGCAGCCCTGCTGTGCAGAGAGTTGGCTGGCGGAAAAATCTCTATGGAGATAAAGGATGTATATCCCAATCCCATTGAGAATGCTCAGGTGTCGCTTCAGTATAATTATGTGAAGTCGTTGATTGGTAAAGAAATAGATGTTGATACTATTAAGTCTATTTGCCAGTCGCTGGATATGAAAATCCTTCAAGAGCGTGCCGATGGCTTGCTGCTGGAGGTGCCTGCTTACAGGGTAGATGTGCAGCGTCCCTGCGACGTGGTGGAAGATATCCTCCGCATCTATGGTTATAATAATGTGGAGATTCCTACCCAGCTGAAGTCGAGCCTTGTCATCAAAGGCGACGAAGACCGCAAGCACAAGCTGCAAAACCTAGTCAGCGAGCAGCTGGTGGGTGCTGGTTTCAACGAGATTCTGAACAACTCGTTAAGTAAGTCATCGTACTACGATGACAAACAGAACAACGTGGTGCGCATTATGAACCCGCTGTCGCAAGACCTCGGCGTGATGCGTCAGACATTGCTCTACGGCGGACTGGAAAGTGTGGAGCACAATGTGAAGCGCAAGGTGCAGAACCTGAGGTTCTTCGAGTTTGGAAATGTCTATTTCTTCGACCCTGAGAAAGAGAATCCCGACAATCCCATGCAGGCCTACAAGGAGGAGAACATGCTGGGCATCTGGGTGACTGGCAAACGGGTGGAAGGTTCGTGGGCACATCCCAATGAGGACTCCACCTACTTTGAGCTGTCGGCCTACGTGCAGAACATCCTGCAGCGCATTGGCATGAAGCAAGGACAGCTGGTGACCAGAAAGAGTGAGAATCCTATCTTCTCAGCAGGCTTGCAACTGGAGAACCGTGGCGGCAAGACGTTGATAGAGCTGGGCATCCTCTCCAAGCAGCTGCTGAAGCAGTTCGACCTGCAGCAGCCCGTCTATTTCGCCGAGCTGAACTGGACACAGCTGATGAAAGCCACCCGCAAGAACACCGTAACCTTTACCGACATCCCCAAGCATCCCGCTGTCAGCCGTGACCTGGCATTGCTTGTCGACAGCGGCGTGGAGTTTGCCCAAATTGAGCAGATTGCCCGCCAGTCGGAGAAGAAGCTGTTGAAGAGTGTCGAACTGTTTGATGTCTACGAGGGCAAAAACCTGCCTGCCGGCAAGAAGAGCTATGCCGTGAACTTCATCTTGCAGGATGAGGAGAAAACCATGAACGACAAGCAGATTGACGCCATCATGCAGAAGCTTATCGGCAACCTGAAAAAACAGCTCAATGCCGAGCTGAGATAATTCTAGCCCCTATGTTAGGGGGTTGGTGGCCTGAACAAGCGCAGACAACCAATCCCTTCTGTCTATAAAACAAAATTTTTAAACGGTGGGTTTGTATTTACGCTTGTTCAGACCCCCAACCCCCTAGCTTAGGGGGCACAGATTATGGGAAGAGCATTTGAATACCGTAAAGCTACAAAGCTGAAGAGATGGGGCCACATGGCCAAGACATTTACCAAGATTGGCAAGCAGATTGCAATCGCCGTGAAGGCCGGCGGTCCGGAACCCGACATGAACCCTGCGCTGCGTGCCTGCATTGCCAATGCCAAGCGTGAGAACATGCCGAAGGACAACATCGAGCGTGCCATCAAGAACGCCATGGGTAAGGATCATGCCGACTACAAGGAGGTGAACTACGAGGGCTATGGTCCCCACGGCGTGGCCATTTTCGTGGAGACACTGACCGACAACACCACCCGTACTGTGGGCGACGTGCGTAGCGTCTTCAACAAGTTCTCCGGCAACCTAGGCACGCAGGGCTCGCTTAGCTTCCTCTTCGACCACAAGGCCGTGTTCACCTTCAAGAAGAAGGACGGTCTCGACATGGACGAGCTGATTCTCGACCTGATAGACTTTGGGGTTGAGGATGAGTTCGACGAAGACGAGGAGACTGGCGAAGTCACCATCTATGGCGACCCCTCAAGCTTCAGTGCCATCCAGAAGCATCTGGAGGCTGATGGCTTCGAGGTGACGGGAGCCGAGTTTACCCGCATTCCCAACGATCTGAAAGACGTCACCCCCGAGCAGCGTGAGGCCATCGACAAGATGGTGGAGCGACTGGAGGACTTTGACGACGTTCAGACCGTCTACACAAACATGAAGCCAGCGGAGGAATAGGGTAGGGAACCCCTATTGGTAGTCCGCTTTGGTCAGTGTAAGATTTATCAGCGTGTCCTTCGGGTTCGACATCCGGCAATAGATGTACTGGAAGTTGAACCCGTTGGTCATGTAGGGTTTGTAGCTGGGTGTGTTCTTCAGCTCGTTCAGCAGCACCCGCTTGATTTCAGTATAGTTCAGTTCGCTCCCTTCCGAAAGGTCGAGCAGCATGTCCTCTTTCCATGTAAGGGAGGGGATGTCAAATTCCACACGCTCCAGGATGACTCGTCCTTCGTCACCAATCGGCATGGGGCATTTCTTCTCAGTCAGCTCCCTGGCGTCGCGCTCTGCCCGTTTCTCCATCGACTCCTGGCAGGCCGTCATCATGGCCAGCGCAGCTGCTAGTACAAGAATCTTTTTCATGCGTTACGTCTCTTTTAATGTTTTTTTGCGTTTGCAAAGGTACAAAAAAAAAGTAAAATAGCCGTCTAATTCACATCTTTTTTGTACTTTTGCAAACTAAAGAGAAATACACGAAATGAAGAACATCAGAAACTTCTGCATTATAGCACATATTGATCATGGCAAGTCTACCCTTGCCGACCGCTTGCTGGAGCGCACAAAAACTATTCAAGTCACTGAGGGACAGATGCTTGACGATATGGATTTGGAGCGCGAGCGAGGCATCACTATCAAGAGTCATGCCATCCAAATGGAGTATGATTATTGTGGTGAAGGGCGTAAAGTGAGCGGCGAGGTGCCTGCTGATGGCAAATATATCTTGAACCTCATCGACACACCGGGACATGTTGACTTCTCCTACGAGGTGAGCCGCTCTATTGCCGCTTGTGAGGGTGCCCTGCTAGTTGTCGATGCCACGCAGGGTGTGCAGGCACAGACCATCTCCAACCTCTACATGGCTATTGACAACAACCTGGAGATTATCCCTGTCATCAACAAGATTGACATGCCCAGCGCCATGCCCGAAGAGGTGGAGGACGAAATCGTAGACCTCATCGGCTGCGACCCTTCCGACATTATCCGTGCCAGCGGAAAGACCGGCGAGGGCGTTGACGACATCCTTAAGGCCGTAGTGGAGCGCATTCCCCATCCCGAGGGTGACGAGCAGGCTCCTCTTCAGGCGCTCATCTTCGATTCTGTGTTCAACTCCTTCCGAGGCATCATCGCCTATTTTAAGATCAACAACGGTGTCATCCGCAAGGGTGACAAGGTGAAGTTCTTCAATACCGGCATGGAGTACGATGCCGACGAGGTGGGCGTCTTGAAAATGGAAATGATTCCCCGTCCTGAACTACGCACCGGCGATGTGGGCTACATCATCAGCGGCATCAAGGATTCTAAGGAAGTCAAGGTGGGAGACACTATCACCCATGTGGCACGTCCTTGCGACAAAGCCATCGAGGGCTTCCAGGAGGTGAAGCCGATGGTCTTTGCCGGCGTCTATCCCATTGACCCTACCGACTACGAGAACCTGCGGGCCTCTCTGGAGAAGCTACAGCTGAACGATGCCTCCCTGACCTTCCAGCCCGAAAGCTCCGTGGCCCTGGGCTTTGGCTTCCGCTGCGGTTTCCTGGGGCTGCTTCATATGGAGATTGTGCAGGAACGACTCGACCGGGAGTTCGACATGGACGTCATTACCACCGTGCCCAATGTCTCGTATATGTGTTACACGAAGCAGGGAGAGGTGAAGGAAGTGCACAACCCCTCCGGCTTGCCCGACCAGACGCTCATCGATCACATTGAGGAGCCTTACATCCGCGCCTCCATCATTACTGCATCGGCTTTCATCGGCCCCATCATGACGCTCTGTCTCGACAAGCGAGGAGAGCTGATAGACCAGCAGTATGTCTCTGGCAACCGAATGGAGCTGCACTTCATGCTCCCTCTGGGCGAGATAGTGATTGACTTCTACGACAAGCTGAAGAGCATCTCCAAGGGCTATGCCTCGTTCGACTACCACGTTGACTCCTTCCGTCCCTCAAAACTGGTGAAGCTCGACATCCTGCTCAACGGCGAGCCTGTCGACGCCCTCTCTACGCTCACCCATCAGGACAATGCCGTCACTTTCGGACGCCGCATGTGTGAGAAGCTGAAAGAACTGATACCCCGCCAGCAGTTCGATATCGCCATCCAGGCAGCCATCGGTGCCAAGATCATTGCCCGTGAGACGGTGAAGCAGGTGCGCAAGGATGTGCTGGCCAAGTGCTACGGTGGCGATGTCACCCGAAAGCGCAAGCTGCTGGAGAAACAGAAGCGCGGTAAGAAGCGCATGAAGCAAATAGGCAATGTCGAGGTGCCCCAGAAGGCTTTCCTCGCCGTGCTGAAATTAGACTAATCAATCGTAAATAGTAAATCGTTAAATTGTAGATAACGAAAATGGCAAACCTAAGTTTAACACCCCGTGACGTGGCACGCGAGTTGGCGCGCCGATACAGTACTATGACACACGATGAGCTCGACATACTCGAGAGCATCCTCATTCCCCGCAAGTATGCCAAGAACGAGATGATTCTTCGTGAAGGCGAGACTTGCGAGAACATCTATTGGGTCGTGAAGGGACTGGTACGCCAGTTCTATTTCAAGAACAAGAAGGAGCTTACGGAGTATATGGCAACGGAGAACTCCATCGTCATGTGCATCGAGAGCCTCTTCAAGGAGGAACCTTCGCGCCTGCAGATTCAGGCCGTCGAGCCGTCCATCATCTACTCCATCCCCAAGGCCGACCTGGAGGCTGCTGCCATTAAGTGCGTCAACATCCAGATGCTCTATCGAAAGATTCTGGAGGAGTCGCTCATCATCAGCCAGCACCATGCCGACATGCTGCGCTTCGAGTCTGCCCAAGACCGCTATGCCAAGCTTGTCAAGCGCTCGCCGCAGCTGGTGCTCCGCGCTCCGCTTGTCTACATTGCCAGCTACCTGCAGATGACGCCCGAGACCCTGAGCCGTGTGCGCACTGCCGCCCTGCTGGGTGAGAAATGATTATTCATATCAACTTATTATAATAATTACACAAAAAAACACTATGTCAAACATCAAAGAGAAACTCTTCACCGAGTTCCAGGCACCTACTACCCAGGAGTGGCTCGACAAGATTCAAGTCGACCTGAAAGGTGCTGATTTCCAGAAAAGGCTTGTGTGGAGAACCAACGAAGGTTTTAACGTGCAGCCCTTCTACCGTCGTGAGGACTTGAAGGACCTGAAGACACCCGACGCATTGCCGGGTGAGTTCCCGTTCGTACGTGGCAACAAGAAGGACACCAACGAGTGGTATGTGAGGCAGAACATTGCCGTGACCGACCCCGCAGAGGCCAACAAGAAAGCCCTCGACATCCTGAACAAGGGCGTCGACAGCATCGGCTTCAAGCTGGGCCACGCCGAGCTTAGCGCTGAGTTCATTGAGACGCTACTGAAGGACATCCGCCTCGACATCGTGGAGGTGAGCTACCGTGCGTGCATGCGCCACGCGCTGCAGCTGGCCGACCTCCTCGTGGCCTACTTCGAGAAGATGGGCTACGACAAGGAGAAGATTGTCGGCGGCGTTGGCTTCGACCCCATCGAGCGCATGCTCATGAAGGGCAAGGATTCCACCATGCTGCTGCCCGACATGCCCAAGCTGGTGGAGAAACTGAAGGACTATCCCAACCTGCGTTGCGTGATGGTGCACAGCGACCTGCTCAACAACAGCGGCGCCTACATCGTGCAGGAGATGGGCTATGCCCTGGCCTGGGGCAATGAGTACCTCCAGCAGATGGTCGATGCCGGTGTGGATGTGGACCTCGCTGCCCGCAAGATCAAGTTCTACATGGGCATCTCTGAGAACTACTTTATGGAGATTGCCAAGTTCCGTGCCGCCCGCCTGCTCTGGGCTCAGATTGTGAAGCAGTACGAGCCGAAGTGCGACTGCTCCTGCAAGATGATCATCAACGCCTCTACTTCCACCTATAATCAGACGCTGTTCGACTCCTATGTCAACCTGCTCCGCTCTCAGACCGAGGCCATGAGTGCCGCCCTCGGCGGTGTTCACTCGATGGTGGTCACCCCCTTCGACGCAGCCTACGAGAAGGCTACCGATTTCAGTGAGCGTATCGCCCGCAACCAGCAGCTGCTCATCAAGGAGGAGGCTCACTTCGACCGCATCGTCGACGCCTCTGCCGGCAGCTACTACATTGAGCACCTCACCGACGCTCTGGCCAAAGAGGCCTGGAAACTGTTCCTCAAGGTGGAGGATGAGGGTGGCTTCCTTGCTGCTGTTCAGGCCGGAACCGTTCAGGCCGACATCAACGCCACCAACGTGAAGCGCCACGGCGATGCCGCCAAGCGCAAGGAGTTCCTGCTCGGCACCAACCAGTTCCCCAACTTCACTGAGAAGAGCGAGGGCAAGCAGCCGATGGCTGTCGACTGCTGCGCCACCCACGCTGGCGATGCCGACGTACCTGCCCTGAAGATCAGCCGTCTGGCATCCGACTTCGAGGCTCTGCGCCTCTCCACTGAGAAGGCTGCCAAAGTGCCTGTCGCATTCATGCTGACCATCGGCAACCTGGCCATGCGTCAGGCCCGTGCCCAGTTCTCCTGCAACTTCCTCGCCTGCGCCGGCTATAAGGTTATCGACAACCTCGGCTTCAAGACCGTGGAGGAGGGTGTCGACGCTGCCCTTACTGCCGGAGCTGACATTGTGGTCATCTGCTCCAGTGATGACGAGTATGCCGAGTATGCCATCCCTGCCTTCCAGTATCTCGCCGGGCGCGCCATGTTCGTAGTGGCCGGTGCCCCCGCCTGCATGGAAGACCTCAAGGCCGCCGGCATTGAGAACTATATCCACGTAAAGTGCAACGTGCTTGAGACCCTTAAGGAATATAATCAGAAATTAGGCATATAATTATTATTGAACGCGGAGCCGCAGAGATGAGAAGAGATGTGCAAGATGATGAGAGGGCACAGAGAATGCCAAGGCATTTTTTGAGAACGCAAAGCTAAAATCGTATGGATTCTTTAGAGACTATCAACAGATTGAACGAAATAAGTAAGGCCATTATCGGTGCTGCTATTGAAGTACACAAGATACTGGGGCCAGGGCTCATGGAGTCTGTCTATGAAGAATGTCTGAAGAAAGAGTTAGACCTACGTGGTATTCACTATCAGAGTCAAGTCACATTTCCTTTGTTCTATAAAGGCATGAATACAGGAAAAACGTTTAGAATTGATTTGTTGGTAGAGAATGAAGTAGTTGTGGAGTTGAAAGCTGTGGATGAAATCACTGCATTGAACGAAGTCCAGCTCGTGACCTATCTTAAGCTCTTGGATAAAAGGCTGGGACTATTGATAAATTTTAATGTAAATAGGCTGGTTGACGGCGTTCGTCGTAAGGTAAACCATCTGTAATAGTTTATTCATTCTGATATGACTCATTCCACCTCTGCGTACTCTCCAAGAACACTACTGTTCTCTCTGCGTTCTCGAATAACACATTCTCTCTGCGCTCTTGATTAACACATTCTCTCTGCGCTCTTGAATAACACACGAATAACTCTTAATCTCTGCGCCTCTGCGTTTAATATAATAGCAATAAATAATATGAGAAAAGATTTTAGTAAAGTAAATATCTATGACGGCATTGAACAGAAGGACGGTGCCAAGTGGATTAAAGACAATGGAATAGTAGAGAACTGGAAGACCCCCGAGCACATCGAGGTGCGTCCTGTCTATACGAAAGAAGACCTCGAAGGGATGGAGCACCTCGACTTCACGGCCGGCATACCGCCCTATCTTCGCGGCCCGTATTCGATGATGTATCCGTTCCGTCCGTGGACCATCCGTCAGTACGCCGGATTCTCAACGGCTGAGGAGTCGAATGCTTTCTACCGCCGTAACCTCGCTTCCGGCCAGAAGGGTCTTTCCGTGGCCTTCGACCTGCCTACACACCGTGGCTACGACCCCGACAACGCCCGTGTGGTGGGCGATGTGGGTAAGGCTGGTGTGTCCATCTGCAACGAGGAGAACATGAAGGTGCTCTTCTCTGGCATACCCTTGAACAAGATGTCTGTCTCGATGACGATGAACGGCGCCGTGCTGCCCATCCTCGCTTTCTATATCGTGGCCGGTCTGGAGCAGGGGGCACAGCTGGAGGAGATGGCCGGCACCATCCAGAACGATATCCTGAAGGAGTTCATGGTGCGTAACACCTACATCTATCCCCCCGCATTCTCAATGAAGATCATCGCCGACATCTTCGAGTATACCTCGCAGAAGATGCCGAAGTTCAACAGCATCTCCATCTCCGGCTACCACATGCAGGAGGCTGGTGCCACCGCCGATATTGAGCTGGCCTACACGCTGGCCGACGGTATGGACTATCTGCGCACGGGTGTGAATGCCGGCATCGACGTCGATGCCTTTGCTCCCCGTCTGTCGTTCTTCTGGGCCATCGGCATGAACCACTTCATGGAGATTGCCAAGATGCGTGCCGGCCGTCTGCTCTGGGCCAAGATTGTGAAGAGCTTCGGCGCCAAGAACCCGAAGTCGCTAGCTCTGCGTACCCACTCGCAGACTTCCGGCTGGAGTCTTACCGAGCAGGATCCCTTCAACAACGTGGGCCGTACATGCATTGAGGCTATGGCCGCCGTGCTGGGCCACACCCAGAGTCTGCACACCAACGCCCTCGACGAGGCCATCGCCCTGCCTACCGACTTCTCAGCACGTATTGCCCGTAACACGCAGATCTACATCCAGAACGAGACAAAGGTATGCAAGCAGATCGACCCGTGGGCAGGCTCCTACTACGTGGAGACGCTCACCAACGAGCTGGTGCACAAGGCTTGGGAGCATATCCAGGAGATTGAGAAGCTGGGCGGCATGGCCAAGGCCATCGAGACCGGCCTGCCCAAGATGCGCATTGAGGAGGCTGCTGCCCGTACTCAGGCCCGCATCGACTCCGGCGTCCAGACCATCGTCGGCACGAATAAGTACCGCCTGGAGCATGAGGATCCCATCGACATCCTCGAGGTCGACAACACCGCTGTGCGCAAACAGCAGGAGGAGAGCCTGAAGGAAGTCCGTAGCAAGCGCGACGAGGCTGCCTGCCAGGCCGCCCTCAAGGCTATTACCGACTGTGTCCGCGACTTCAACGAGGGCCGCAAGAGCGAGAACAACCTCCTCGACCTCGCCGTCAAGGCCGCGCAGCTGCGCTGCACACTGGGCGAGATTTCCGATGCCTGCGAAGAGATCGTGGGCCGTTACAAAGCAGTAATCAGAACCATTTCAGGCGTGTATTCATCAGAAAGCAAAAACGACAGCGACTTCGAGTTGGCCAAGAAACTGACCGACGAGTTCGCACAGAAAGAGGGTCGCCGCCCGCGCATCTTTATTGCCAAGATGGGTCAGGACGGTCACGACCGTGGTGCAAAAGTGGTGGCAACGGGCTACGCAGACTGTGGCTTCGACGTCGACATGGGACCGCTCTTCCAGACTCCTGCCGAGGCAGCTCGCGAGGCCGTGGAGAACGATGTCCACGTGGTCGGAGCCTCCTCGCTGGCAGCTGGTCACAAGACGCTCATCCCGCAGCTCATTGAGGAGCTGAAGAAGCTGGGCCGTGAGGACATCATGGTCATTGCCGGTGGCGTCATCCCCGCCCAGGACTACGACTTCCTCTATCAGGCAGGCGTCGCCGCCATCTTCGGCCCCGGCACCTCCGTGGCCAAGGCTGCTGTGGAGATGATGAAGATCCTGCTCGACCAGGAGTAACCCGAACACAGCTTTCGTATAAGCAGTAAAGAAGGGGCGACAGATTTTCTCTGCCGTCCCTTTAGTGTTGTACATGGCTTCTCTCCCTAATCCCACTCTATTGATTTTGTTAAAAACTGAGAAGTTCTCATTACGATTATTTTCGACTTTAACTCGATTCTACATATACCTTATTATATTAGTGGTGTCAAAAATTGGTGTCAAACTCTACTGAGCCTCAACAAAAAAGAAAACCCTCGTAGACAGAGGGTTTCCAGTGAATTTGAATATTCATTTAGATTCAGAAATGAAAATTGGTTCTATTGTAAACTAGAATGGTGCTAATCATCACGATTAGCACCATCGACATTAGTAGGAAACGTTTTACACGTTCTTCGCTTGGTAAACTTCAACAAATCCAATTATCACTTCTGATAATACACAGTGCCATCGGTGGGGTCTGTCAATATGAACTTGTCACCAACAATATTGACTGTCAGTTTCCCTTCTCCATACACACCGCCACCAAATCTAAGCAACGCACTTGTAGAGTTATAACGCAAAACGGACAAAACACCAGCGTAGTCACCATCAACATACAGTCTGCCGCTTCCATCGACCTTCATAGTCAAACCGTCACTAGAATGGAAAGATTGGTTAGCTGCGTAATCCGCCCCATACCCGTTCACTTTCCGGGAGCTATTCAATGCCCCAATGAGGCATGAAAAAGCCTTGTTTTGATGTCCATTCATTCTGAAAAAGAACGTAAAGTGAACATTATGGACATTGAAACGACATTTTTCCGGCTGATACCCGTTCACCACCAAAACGGAGGCACGGAAGCGACTTTTTTCCGCCCCATATCCGTTCAATCGGATCTGGGTATCGATTCTTTTCCGCCCGATACCCGTTCACAGGATGGACGGACTGATGCCATCGACATCGCCTATTTTCCGGAGCATACCCGTTCAGTCG
>JAEEGL010248912.1_pt1 | contig 41097 bp, 29 predicted proteins | sample 9134231 | NCBI WGS metagenome assembly JAEEGL01 (sample SAMN16246548, study PRJNA631951) | gut metagenome | biome: gut microbiome; feature: rumen; material: fiber-attached | host: Bos | place: Iran: Karaj | collected 2018-10
CGGGGCTGCAGACGAGGAACCCCTTGGCCTCCAGCCGCTGCACCACGTCCGTCATGGTCGGGTGCGCCATGTGGAGCTCCGCCTCCAGATCCCTCTGGCGGATCTCCTCCCGGCCCTCCCGTTCCAGCCGGCGGAGCGTGCCGATGACGGCGGACTGCACGCCGGTGAGCTCCAGCTCCCGGCACTTCTCGCCCATCCGCCGCCTGAACGCCCGGTGCAGCGCCGAAAGGCGCAGCCCCATGGGCATATCCTCCATGACCGACAGCCTCCTTTCAAAAATACATCGTATGCGACATATTTTAGAACAGGGCGGGGAGGATGTCAACAGGGAAATGCGGGCCGCCGAAGGGGCGCTCCCTGACCCGCACCGCAGGACGGGCTGCGGGATCCTCCGCCGCCTGTCCGTTCCGGCAAAGAAAACCGGCGGTTTCTGCAATTTTGCGCCGGCCGGGGTGCAAAAAGCTATTGACAACCGCAAGTTGAGAGTGATACTATATATAACACCTTTTGATTATGGGCGCAGTGTCGGCGCTTGTTCGCCGATTTAAAGCGGCAGGGTTCTGCCGGTCCGCCCGCGAGAAAATGCTATTCATCCCGCGAGGGTTTGAATAAATTATTTAGAAGGAGAATGAAAAGACCATGAAGCTCACCAAGATCGTGGCGCTGCTGCTGGCTGTGTGCATGCTCTGTGGGATCCTTGCCGCCTGCGGCGAGACCCCGGCACCCACCGGCGACGACGCCGCAAACACCGGCGACGACGCCAGCACTGGCGATGATGCCAGCACCGGCGACGATGCCAGCACCGGCGACGATGCCGGCGACGATGCTGCCCCGGAGGTCACCCCCTTCGAGGACATCTATGCCGACATGGACTATGACGAGATGTCCAGCCTCATTTACGAGATGGCCCTCGGCGAGTTCAACGAGTACTACAACGAGGCGCTTGCCGCCACCTCCCAGGGCAACTCCATGCGCTGGGCCCTGATGGCCATCGCCGAGGCGAAGCTGCTCGAGTCCGGCGTGTTCCTGCCCTCCACCACCCGTGGCGGTATGTACGCGATCTCCCGTTATGTCCCGTACACCTCCGCTACCACCCTGTGGGGCAACGACAGCAACCGTTTCCACACCCGTCTGATCACCACCGAGCTCATCACCGCTGAGGATCGTGCCGAGATGAAGGCCATGTATCCCGAGCTGAAGGGCACCGGCACCTGGATCGAGGGGGTCCGCGGTTTCCTGACAGATCACGGCTACGAGCTGAAGGACGTCATGAACACGACCTTCACCTCCGACCCGCAGGTCTGGGATGCTCTGGCCACCTCCCGCGCTGCCGACTCCGAAGCCATCGACCTCACCTATGACCGTCTGATGGAGTACGACGAGGAAGGCAACCTGCAGCCCGGTCTGGCTGAGAGCTATGACGTCTCCGCCGACGGCACCGTGTACACCTTCCATCTGCGCCAGGGCGTCAAATGGGTCGACTCTCAGGGCCGTGAGGTCGCTGACGTCGTCGCTGACGACTTTGTCGCCGGCATGCAGCACATGATGGACGCCATGGGCGGCCTTGAGTATCTTGTCGGTTCTCAGGCGGGCGGCGGCTGCGGCATCGTGAATGCTGACGCTTACGTTTATGGCGAGATCACCGACTTTGAGCAGGTCGGCGTCAAGGCCCTGGACGACTACACTGTCGAGTACACTCTGGACGCTCCTGCCTCCTACTTCCTCACCATGCTGAGCTATAACTGCTTCGCCCCCATGAGTAGGAGCTACTTCCTGTCCCAGGGCGGCGCGTTCGGCTCCGAGGAGTTTGCGGCTGCCAAGGAATCCGGCAGCTACACCTACGGCACCACGCCCAACAACATCGCTTACTGCGGTCCTTACCTTGTGACCAACTTCACGTCTGAGAACCAAATCGTGTTCTCTCAGAACCCCACTTACTGGAACATCGACCGCATGAATATCGTGACGGTCAACTGGCTGTTCAACGACGGTCAGGATGTTACCAAGTCCTACACCGACTGCCTGGCGGGCACCATTGACGGCGCCAACCTGAACGCGACCACGCTGGAGACCGCCCGGAACGACGGCACGTTCGATCAGTACGCCTTCATTTCCGACACCGAGGCGACCACCTTCAACCTGTTCCTGAACCTGTATCGTCAGCAGTTCACCAACTACAACGACGAGACCATGTGCGTCTCCACCATCACCGATGAGGAGATCACCCGTCAGCATGCAGCGATCCTGAACGACAACTTCCGCTACGCTCTGTGCCTCTCCGTTGACCGCGCCACCTACAACGCCTGCAGCACCGGCGAGGATCTGAAGCTCAACTCCCTGCGTAACACCTACACTCCCGGCAACTTCGTCGCGCTGGAAGAGGAAGTGACCGTTGAGATCAACGGCGTCGCCACCACCTATCCCGCCGGCACCTTCTACGGCAAGATCATGCAGGATCAGATCAATGCTGACGGCTTCCCGATCCAGGTCTGGGACGAGGCCAACAGCACGTCCGACTCCTTTGACGGCTGGTACAACGTGGACGCTGCCCGCGAGTATCTGGCTGCCGCCATTGAGGAACTGGCCGCCGAGGGCATCGAGGTCTCTGCTGAGAGCCCGATCTACCTCGACCTGCCTGCTTTCACCGGCTCTGAGATCTATGCCAACCGTGCCAACGTTGTGAAGCAGTCCATCGAGGCAGCTCTGAACGGATGCGTCATCATCAACCTGGTCGAGTGCGAGACCGCACAGATCTGGTATGATACCGCCTACTATCCGGACGCCGGCTATGAGATGAACCACAACATCTCCGACGTCTCCGGCTGGGGCCCCGACTACGGCGATCCTCAGACTTACCTGAGCACGATCCTTCCTAATTACGCTGGTTATATGACCAGGATCATGGGCGTGTTCTAAATCCCTTTCCGGCGAATGCCGGGATTCAACGAACTCAGAGAGAGGGCGGACCTGTCGGCTCGCCCTCTCTCACCAGTAAAGGAAGTTGCGAGCCATGACGAAATATCTGCTCCGACGAATCCTCCACGGCATCATCTCCATGGTGCTGGTGGTAGCGATTGTCATGATCCTCATCTACAGCCTGATGGACCGGAAGCTGATCTTTGCTGCCGATCCGAACTTCTCTCATGCCGCCGCCAACCAGCGTGTGGCGTATATGTATCAGAAATGGGAGGAGTACGGCTATCTGGACTACGTGACCTACGCCGACTGGCTGACGAGCCTCGTTTCCTCCGGCGAGATCACTCCTGAGGAGCGGGAGCAGGTCGCCTCCTTCGGAAGGACCCCGGAGCGGGACTCCGACCTTGTGGCCGAGTACGTCCAGCGTTTCACAGAGTACTATGAATCCAAGGGCTACACCGTCACCCGGCTGGAGGCCAAGATGCAGGGCAGGAAACTGGCCAACGGCGGCATGCAGCAGCTTTTCGCGGCGAAAGACATCCCCGTGCTGCAGCGGCTTTTGAAGTATTTTACGAGACTCATCACGGTGGATAACATCCACAACGTACAGGAGGATGTGGGCGAACGGGGGATCACCTTTACGCTCCACGATCCCGTCTACGGCGGGGATAAGTTTTCCCCGGCCATCCTCGGCAACGGCACCACTCACAAGTATCTGCTCTACTGCGACAATGCATTCCCGTATGTGCATCAGAACCTTGTGACCATCAACCTCGGAAAATCCTACACGGTCACCCAGGGCCTGGATGTGTTTTACACCATGACCCGGACCCAGGGCTCCTATGTCACAAGATCGGTCACCTATCCCTCCGGCGTCACGGAGGAGACGGCGGACGATCTGCACACCGCCACTTATATGGCCGGCTCCCGGGAGCTCAACCCCGTGTATGCCAGATATTATACGGATGACTACACCAATACCATGACGGAGAACTCCACACATTCCAAGCTTGGATTCTCCTTCATCATCGGCATCATCTCAGCTATCATGTCCTATATGCTGGGAATCCCGCTTGGCATCGTGATGGCCCGGCGGAAAGACGGCTTGCTGGATAAGATCGGGACGGTCTACATCGTGTTCATCATCGCCGTGCCCTCCCTGGCGTATATCTTCCTCTTCAAGGCCATCGGCGGCGCCATCGGCCTGCCTACCACGTTCATTATGGACAGCAAGAGCAAACTGATGTACGTGCTGCCCATCGTCTCCCTGGCGCTGCCGTCCATTGCCAACCTCATGAAGTGGCTGCGCAGGTTCATGATCGACCAGATGAACGCGGACTATGTCAAATTTGCCCGCTCCGGAGGCCTTTCGGAGAACGAGATTTTCTCCAAGCATATTCTGAAGAATGCCATCATCCCCATCGTCCACGGCATCCCCGGCACCATCCTCTTTGCCATGACGGGCGCCATTATCACAGAACGTGTGTATGTGGTCCCGGGCGCCGGCAACCTGCTGACCAAAGCCATCAACATGTACGACAACGGCGCCATCGTCGGCGTGACGCTCTTCTACGCGGTGCTGTCCATCACGTCCATTATTCTGGGAGACGTCCTCATGTCCATGGTTGACCCGAGGATCTCCTTCTCCTCGAAAGCCAGGTGATCGAAATGCGGGAAAAGGAAAAGAAAGAGCTGGAGGCCCTGTCCGACGAAGAACTGTTCTCCCGGGTGGATCACTCCAGTCTGGAATCGGAAAAAATCACGGCGCCCCGGTACTCCTACTGGCACTCTGTATTCCGTGTCTTCTTCCGGAAACGGCTGAACATCATCATCCTCGGTCTGCTGGCGATCATCATCATCTTCGCCTACGTGTATCCGATGCTGATCTCCCACGACCGGTTCGCCAATCTCTTGGATTCTGCCAGCAAGCATCTCTCCCCGTCCCAGGCCATCGCGCATTTCGGCAGGAGCATCCACTGGATCCTCGGTACCGGCGCCACCGGTGCCTCTACATTCGACTCCATGTGGTACGGCGCCCGGATATCCATCTCTCTGGCGCTGATCTGTGCCGCCATCAACCTCACCGTGGGTGTGATCATCGGCTCCATTTGGGGCTTCTCCAAGAAAGTCGATCTTGTCATGACTGAGGTCTACAACATCATCGGCAACGTCCCTTATATCCTTCTCATCTCCGTCATGGTCATGATCTTCTCCGCCAGTTTCTGGACGATGGTCTTTGCCCTGACAGTCACAGGCTGGCTCGGAATCGCCTACTTCATTCGGACACAGGTCATCATCATCCGGGACCGGGAATATAATCTGGCTTCCAGGTGTCTGGGGACCTCCACCCTTCGGATCGCTATGAAGAACATCCTGCCCTTTATGCCCTCCGTCATCGTGACTCTGGCCGCCACGGAGATACCCTCCTATATCTCCTACGAAGTATTCCTTTCCTACATCGGAATGGGCCTTTCCGACATGTCGCTGGGCAAACTGATCTACTCGGCAGAGATGTTCATGTTCACCCCGGGCTGGCAGCTGGAGTTCTGGAGCCCGGTAGTCATCTCCTCGATCATCACCGTAGTCCTCTATGTGGTCGGGCAGAACCTGGGCGACGCGTCTGACCCGAGAACACATATGTGAGGGGGCGCGACATGGAAACGAAGAACAAGCTGCTCTCCATCTCCGATGTGGAGGTCAAGTTCCGGGTCCGCGGCAGGATCCTGACAGCGATCCGCGGCGTCTCCCTGGACATCTATGAAAACGAATCCATCGCCATCGTTGGCGAGTCCGGATCCGGCAAGACCGTTCTAACGAAGACCTTCGCCGGCATGCTGGACGGAAACGGTTTCATCAGCAACGGGTCTATCATTTTCAACGATCAGGATCTCGCGGACACTTCCGTTGCCCTGACCGGCGAGGCGAAGAGACTGCTCAAATACACCCGCTCAAAGCTGGATCAGTATTCCCGGCTGGAGAACGGTTCTTCCACCTGGCGTACCATGCAGGAAATGAAAGAAGAGCGTACGCGTCGGGAAAGCCTCACAGAGGAGGAAGAGGAGTCCCTTACAAAGGAGATCGATGACCTGGTCTTCCGTCGGACGGAGCTTTTCAACGCCCGTCAGGCCATGGATCCCAGTCTTGAGAAAGCCAGGGTCAAGGAGACCGGCGCCGAGCTCGCCCGGATGGATGAGGAGATCAAGTCTCTCCAAGAGCAGAAGAAGAACGCCATCCGGAAGCACCGGGAGGATCTTCGGAACGATACCGCTTATCTGGATCAGTATGAGAAGGGGATGGACGAACTCAAGGCGAAGTACGCCGAGGAGATCATGAAGGACGTCGCACCGGAAGTCCTCGAGCGCAACGAGATCCTTGCCAAGGAGATCTACCTCTCCGTGGGGCGGTACGGGTATTTTTCCAGGGTGCGGATGATCAACCAGCTGCTGCGGGCATTCCGCCGCGCCATGCGCGAGGGGAAGGACCTCTTGCAGGACGACGTGCGCAACGCCGTGTTCGACGAGGTCGCATTCCGGGTGCGGTATCTGGACGAGACCCCGGAGAAGCTCCACGGCACCTGCGTCCTGAACCTGGCGAAGATCAAGTACTCCAAGGACTGGACTCAGATCCGCGGCGGCAAGATCGCCACGGTCTTCCAGGATCCCATGACATCCCTGAACCCCGTCATCACCATCGGCAAACAGATCACCTCCATCATTCTGAAACATCAGGACTGCACGGAGGCTGAGGCCCGGTCCCGGGCGCTGACGCTCATGAAAAAGGTCGGCATCCCGAACGCGGAAAACCGGTACGACGACTATCCGTTCCAGTATTCCGGCGGCATGCGCCAGAGGATCGTCATCGCCATCGCCCTCTCCTGTCAGCCCAAGATCCTCATCTGCGATGAGCCCACCACGGCACTTGACGTGACCATCCAGGCCCAGATCCTGAAGCTTCTGAAGGATCTGCAGAAGGAATTCGGATTCACGATCGTGTTTATCACCCACGACCTTGGCGTCGTGGCAAACATCGCGGACCGGGTAGCGGTGCTTTACGCCGGCCAGGTCGTAGAGCTGGGCACCGTGGAGGAGGTCTTCCACGATCCGAGACATCCGTATACCTGGGCGCTTCTGTCCTCGCTGCCCCAGTTGGCGGAACGGAATACCACGCTGTACTCCATCTCCGGAACGCCGCCGTCCCTGTACAACAAGATCGTCGGCGATCCCTTCGCACCAAGAAATCCCTATTGCCTCAAGATCGACACGCTGGAGGAGCCTCCCATGTTCCAGGTCTCTGAGACGCATTTCGCAAAGACCTGGCTGCTGGATCCCCGGGCGCCGAAGATCGAAAAGCCGGAGATCATCCACGACATCCACGGAAAGCTCCGCAGCGCCTTTAATATATAGGGAGAGTCGGCATGATGAAAGAAAAACGAATGGAGACGGCTTCTGCGGCGCATCTGCCGGAGCACGGGCCGATCGATGAAAACGGAAAGGAAGTCCTCCTCTCCCTGCGGGACGTGGACATCACTTTCGGCAAGGGCGACAATGCCGTCCGGGCCGTTAAGGACGCTTCCTTTGACATCTACAAGGGCGAGACGTTCTCCCTGGTGGGCGAGTCCGGTTCCGGAAAGACCACCATTGGACGGGCGGTCATCCGCGTGAATCCCTGCGCCAAAGGCGAGATCCTCTACAAGGGCGTGCGGATCTCCGGGAAGATCCCCCGCACTCTGGACCGGGAGGTCATCCGGAACATCCAGATGGTATTCCAGGATCCGGCTGCATCGCTGAACGAACGCGCCACGGTGGAGTATATCATCTCTGAAGGTCTGTACAACTTCCACCTCTATGAAAACGAGGCGGACCGCATACGCAAAGTGGAGAACATGATCGACGAGGTCGGTCTGCTTCCCGAACACCTCACCCGGTATCCTCATGAGTTCTCCGGCGGCCAGCGGCAGCGCATCGGTCTTGCCCGTGCCATGGTCATGGAGCCGGAGCTGGTGGTGGCCGACGAGCCGATCTCCGCTCTGGACGTGTCTATCCGCGCTCAGGTCCTCAACCTTCTGAAGAAGTTCCAGCGTGAGCGGGGCACCACATACCTCTTCATCGCCCACGACCTGTCCATCGTGCGGTTCATCTCCGACCGGATCGGCGTCATCTACAAGGGAAATATCGTGGAAGTCGCGGACGCGGAAGAGCTATTCGATTTTCCGCTGCACCCCTATACCAGATCCCTCATTTCCGCCATCCCGATTCCGGATCCGCTGTTGGAAAAGCACAAGATACTCTTCACATACGATCCCTCCGTCCACGATTACAGCGAGGACAAGCCTGAGATGGTGGATATCGGACACAACCACTTTGTCTACGGCAACAAGAAGGAGATCGAGGAGTACAGGCGCATCCGGGAGACGAACGTCCCCATGAAGTCCATCACCATCCTGGACAAGGACGATCCCATGCACCCGGACAATGCTACAGCGGCAGAATCCACCGAGCCGATCCTGGAGACTCCTCTGCACGACACCGGAAGCCTCTGGTATGGCATCGGATCCTTCCTGCTGCCCATTCCGGGCCTTATTGCCGGTGCGATCTTCAAGCATTATAAGCACTTCCGAAACTGGAAGATGTGCCGGAAGGGTGCCCTCATCGGATTAGGGCTTTTGGCAGCCATCGTGGTGCTGTATCTGATCTTCCTGTTCATCGCCACGCTCTGACACGGCGATGAGACGGGCAGGCGGTTCCAGAGGGCCCGCGGAAGACACCACGCCGCATCTGCGGCCGGTGGAACGGATCGAGCTCTCCGAAAAACATAAAACGCTCCGGCTGATCCTGACGGTGGTGTTTCTGGCCATCGGCATCACGGCGCTGACCGTAGCCGCCCTGCGGTATTTTTCCGTGGGGACCGGCTGGCGGACGGTAGATGTGAACCAGATCCCGCCCATGGGCAGCAGTTCGGAACTGGAGCTGCAGTATGATATCTCCGGAGGCGGCGCTGCCGCCTCCGCCCTCTATAAGAAGGTCGCGATCACATATACGGACGCGGTGACGGAGGGAGAGCAGCTCTTCGACTGCATGGCCGAGGAGGCCGGGGCCAAGGGGCTTCAGAACGTGAACCTCCATCCGGGGGAGATCGTAGAGGTCCATCCGGCCTTGTACGAGGCCTTTGAATGCCTGGAGGAGGCGGACAGCCGGTTCCTTTACTACGCTCCTCTCTACAGTCTGCGGCGTGATCTTCTTTCCTGTGCTGAGGACTGGGAGGCGCGGAGTTTGGACCCCGCGACGGACCCGGATGCCGGGCGGTTCGCACGGGAAGCTGCGGCTTTTGCAGCAGATCCCAAGGAGGTCTCGCTGGAGCTCCTGGGGGAAAACCGGGTACGGCTTTCCGTATCACCGGAGTACGCGGCGTTTGCCGCGGAGAACGGCGTGACGGCATATCTGGACTTCTTCTGGCTCAAAAACGCTTTCCTTGTGGACTATGCGGCCGAATGCCTGCGGGAGGAAGGTCTCACGGCGGGCATGCTTGCCAGCGTCGACGGGTTCGTATGCAATCTGGGAGGGAGCGCAGAGGAGTTTCGTATCCAAATCCCGGATCTGGTGGACGGGGTGGTCTATCCAGCCGCTTCGATCCCGTACACGGGGGCAATGTCGGCCGCGTGTCTTCGGGCATTTCCTGTGGGAGAGGAGGCTTACGGCCGCTTCTACACAACTGCGGACGGGACGGTCTATACCCGCTTCGTAAGCGAGACCGGGGGAGAACCTGCCGTGCCCGCGCTCCTCGGGTTTTCCCGCACCGAAGGGTGCGCAGAGATCGCTCTGGCTCTGCTCCCGGCTTTCTGGGAGGAGGACCCCGACCCGGTCCTCTCGACGCTGCCGGGGCAGGGGATCCAGTACGTCTTCTGTACGGACCGGACGATCTTCTGCAGCGACGCGTCCCTGCCAGTGACGGATCTTCTCGCCGGCGATGGATTCGCCTACCGCAGAGCGGAGGGAAACTGACCCTAGGCCGAACACGAACTCCGCGGACCGATCGGTCCGCGGAGCTTTTTCGCGTCTGGAAGGGAATGCGGGATGTCGAGACCGGCGGAAACACGTTAAAAGGAATGGAAGACAAAGAGAAAAGAAGACTTCGAATAAAACACGTGGGGCCGTGCAGTTCATCTGCACGGCCCCGCAGTCCCTTCTGATGTTCGGTCAGGGGAGAAGCTCGTTTTCGTAGAGATAGGATTCGTTGAAGGAATCAGAGAAGTAGTAGTCCAGCATCTCCTTTGCCACGGCCATGATGGTGGAGCCGGACTTCCCGTTTTCCACGGTGACGGCGATGGCGATCTCCGGGTTGTCGTAGGGAGCGAAGCAGATGAAAACGCCGGAGTTCGTGGTAGTGGCGTCGGATTGAGTCGTGCCGGTTTTCGTGGCCACCTCGATGGGATAGTCCGCAAACAGAGATGCCCCGGTACCTTCGGTGGCGGAAAGGCGCATGCCCTGACGCACGATCTCCAGGAAACCGCCGTATTCCGAGGTGGAATCCGTGCGGACGGAAGGCGTGTTCTCAAAAACGATGTTCGCGAAGTTAGCAGAGGTGACCAGATCCAGAAGGGTCAGGTTGTGAAGACGGCCGCCGTTCGCGATGGTCGCGGCGTAGTTCGCCATCTGCAGGGTGGTGTAGTAGTTGAAGCTCTGGCCGATGGCGTCCATGAGGGTGTCCGCATCGTACCAGCCGGTGTGTTCGTCGGTGACGACCGATGCTTTGTAGTCGATGGTGGCGCGGTGGCCGGGCTCCTCGGCGATCTCGATGCCCGTGTAGTCGCCGAGCCCGAAGCGCTCCGCGGTTTCGGCGAGGGCCGTCGGGCCGCATTCGATGCCCACCGTGTAGAAGAAGTAGTTGCAGGATTCGCCCAGAGCGCCCACAACATCCAGAGAGCCGTGGGAGTCAGGCCAGATCCAGCAGTACAGATACAGGCCGTAGTCCGCGTACCGGTCGTAGCAGCCCTCGTCGTAGATCGTGGTGTCGGGGTTGATGACGCCGGTCCGCAGGGCCGTGACGGCGGTGATGGGCTTGAAGGTGGAGCCGGGGTTGTAGGTGCCCATGGTGGCCCGGTTGAAGAGGGGGTTCGTGGGGTCGCTGATGAGGGTGTAGTAGTTGTCCAGGAAGGTGGACAGGTCGTACGTGGGATAGGAGGCCAGCGCGAGGACCTCGCCGGTGCGCACGTCGACGGCCACGGCGGCGCCGCCGGTGGCCTTGGAATCCTCCTCCTTGAGGTTCGTGTTGATGGCGGTGATGGTGGTGTTCAGGGCATTTTCCGCCGCGGCCTGGAGCCCCAGGTCGATGGTGAGGTACACGTTGTTCCCGGCCACGGCCTCCCGCACGGTGGTCACGTCGATGACCTCCCCGGCCTCGTTCCTGGTGACCTCGATGATGCCGTCGGTGCCGTGGAGGTACTCCTCGAAGGCCGCCTCGGCGCCGTCCTTACCGATGAAGGTGTTCATGCCGTAGCCCAGATCCCGGTAGTGCTCGTACTCCTCCTCGTTCATGTACCCGATGTAGCCCAAGATGTGGGCGGCGTACCGGGTGTGGTACTGGCGCTTGGAGGTCTTGGAGATGGAGATGCCGGGGAAGTTCATCTCAAGGATTGCGGCCACGAAGTCGTTGCTGGCGTCCTCCACGAAGATGTAGGGGTTCACGTTCACGATGAGGCGCATCTCCAGCTCGTAGCGGATGCCGATGATGAGCCTGGCGTCCTTGAGAGGCGTGGTGTAATCGATTCCGTAGTGGGCCTTGAGCCAGACGATGAAATCCGAGGCTGAGATGCTCTTGTCCAGGCCCATGTAATCCAGATAGGTGTCGAACCGGTAGCGCTGGATCTCGTTCATTGTGGTGTAGCTGAAGGGAGGCGAAATTGTCACCGGGAAGGTGTCCGTGTAGGATTCCCCGTGCTCGATGGCAAAGTAGATCATATCCAGAATCGCCTGGTTGGGATCCGGAGAGGCCATAAGATCGCCCCGCGTGAGCATCACGTTGTAGGAGGGTACGGACGACACGAGGACGGTGCCATTCCGGTCCAGGATGGAGCCGCGCTCACCGCTCACCACATATTCCGTCGTCGTGGTCCCGGTGGCGATGGCATAGTAGTCACTGCCCTGTACCACCTGCAGGTCATACAGGGAGGTGCCGTACAGGGCAAGGATCAAACCGAAGAGGATGAAGATCGCCAGCACACGGCCGGGTCGAAGGAGTTTTTCCATGACAGATCCTTTCTGAACTAAAAGCGGGTGATCCGGCTGATCCGCCGTACCGAGAGGTAAGCGGGGATCGAGAAGATCATGGAATACAACGTCTGAACGATGGAGATGCCCAGGACAAGGAAGAAGTTCGCCCCGTTGTAAAGGAGAGGCCGGAGGGTCTGGACCAGGGCGCACAGGAAGAGCCCCGCAGCGGCGGTCACCGCGTAGGAGGCGTAGCCGCGGTTTAGGAGCGTCTCTCCCAGAAGGCCAACGCCCACGCCCAGGACCAGAAGCGTCAGAGTGAACTGAATGGTAGGCTGATTGAGCGCGCAGTCACACAGAACGCCCGCGGCAAGGCCCCAGGCTCCGCCTCGGATATGGCCCTCAAAGACGGCGATAGCCATGGCGGAGACAGGCAGAATGAGAGGCTTTGCACCAAAGACGGGCAGGTAGGGGAAAACCATGGCCTGAAGAAGATAGGAAACAAGGATCACCACCGCGTACCATACCGCGCGCAGAATGCGGTCCGTTTCGATCCGTTTCATGGCCGCCTCACTCGCTCACGGTGAATTCCGTGACCACGTAGACGTTGGTGAGGCTGGAGAGGTCGGCGGTAGGTTCCAGGATGGCATAATCGTCTAGGCCGGAGGAACTGGAGACCACGGCGATGATCTTGCCGATGACCAGATCCGGGGGATAGAGGCCGCTCTTGCCGGAGGTGACCACTGTGTAGCCCTCCAGCAGTTCCGCGTCTTCCAGATAGGTGAGCTTCAGAAGGCCCCGCTGCATGAGGTTGAAGTCCCCCATGGCCACGCCGGTGTCCCCGGTGTCATAGACAAGAGCGCCCACGCCGGAATCCGTGTCGATGATAGTGGTGACTGTGGCGGTGGTGGCTGTGAGCTCCGTGATGGCTCCCACCAGGTAGCCTGTTTCGGTGATCACGCACTGGTTGAGCTTCAGCCCGTCATCGGAGCCCTTGTTGATGGTAAAACTGGAGGAGAAACTGCTGCCGCCCCAGGCGATGATCTTGGCGGTCGCGTAGTTGTAATCGGAGTGGCGGTCGGAGAGGCTCAGAAGTTCCCGTAGCCGTTCGTTCTCGTCCAGGATATCCTGGTACTCCCGGCGGGTCTGCTCCATCTGTGCGATCTCCAGCCGCAGCTGGGCATTCTCTTCGGCCAGCTGGTCGTATTTGTACATATAGCCGTAAAGCCGTTCAAGGCTGTCGGCGATCTGTGAGAAGAAGCTGCGGGCGGGCTTTGTAACGGCGGCAACAGTGCGGCCGAAGAAACCTTCTCTTCCGTTGGAGACAGACATGGTCACCGCCGTGATGAGAACGATGATCAGTGCCACGACGCCAAGGACAGTGAGCCCCTTTCGATTGACGATTCGTTTCATGCCTGTCCCTCCTGTCCGGGCTGCGCTCCGAGGTCCCGGAGCATCTCCCACAGCATACACAGCGGAAGCCCTACCACGTTGTAGTAGTCCCCGCAGATGGATTTGATCATCACGCCGGCGCGCCCCTGAATGCCGTAGGCGCCGGCTTTGTCCATGGGTTCGCCCGTTGCGATATACCGGGCGATCTCCTCTTCTATGAGTGTGCGGAAAGTCACCTGAGTCACGGCGCACCTGTCGAGAAACCGCCCGTCCAGGGAAACACTCACTCCGGTAAGCACTTCGTGTGTGCGGCCGGAGAGCGCCCGGAGCATCGCTTTTGCGTCGTCCTCGTCCCGGGGCTTTCCGAGCGGGGTGCCGTCCAGATACACGAGAGTGTCTGCGGCGATCACGACGGTGCCGCCGTCATGCCGGACAGCGACCTCCTCCGCTTTTGCCCGGGCGATACGGATCACGGCCGCCTGGGGGGAGAGACCGGCTGCAGCCGGTTCCGTTCCCGACGCGGGATCCACGGAGAAGGGGAGATCCCCCAGAAGCTGCCCCAGAAGCTCCCGCCTGCGCGGGGACTTGGAGGCGAGCACATAAGTCAAGTTCATTCTACTCCTCTGTAGTAAAGGCCCCGGGTGTGGTTGCCGGGCTCATCCATGGCGGTGCCCAGATAGGTGTCCATGACGGAGACGCATTCTTTGGCGTTCTCGGTGGTGAACATCAGGCGCGCGCCCCACAGGCCAAGCTGGTCGATATGCTCCTTCCGATCGGCCAGGAACAGCTTTTTGGAGTTGAGCAGCACGTTGCGGCAGCCGAACGCCTTCACCACGGGGAAGGTGGCGCCGGTACGGTCCGTGATGCCGTTGAAGTTGTCGCAGGCGCAGCGGCCCATGCAGTTCTTCACGATGCAGTTCTCCGTGATCATCAGCGGCAGCCGTCCGTAGACGATGGCTTCCGCGGGTACGCATTTGGAGAGATCCCGGATGGCTTCCAACCGCAGCTCAAAAGAGACGGTGGCGGATTTGAGCTTCAGTTCCCGCAGAACGCTCATGGCGTCAGAATTGAAGATGTTGAGGCCAAAGTCGCCCCGGACCTCGAAGCCCTCCCGGGCCGCGGGCCGCAGCTGGCCCAGGTTGCCGCACAGGAGCGACCGTACGCCCAGGGCTTTCGCCTGCTCCAGGAATTCGTGGAGCTGGGGGCGCTCTGCATCGCGATATACCCGGGGCAGTACTGCACAGACTTCGATATCGGGATCATCCAGGAAGGGACGCAGCTGCGGCTCCTCCGTGCCCGATTCCTCCAGAGGATAGTACAGGACAGCGGGTTTCCGCTGAGCAAGCTGAGGGGAGAGCTGACTGCAGTGGAGGACGGAGACGGTGAGCACCGGCGGCGTCTCGGGCCCTTTCACCACTGGAGCGGGAGGAAAGCCCGCCACCTTCCGTTCAGGAAGGGCCTTCCGCAGCTCCATGAGCTCAGTGAGGACCCGGCGGCGCAGGTCGTTGATCGCGGACATGGATACGGAGAGGCCCGGCGACACCTGGGAACGGACGCCCTGACAGTAGAAGGGCGTGCCTCCGGTCTTGTAAAGCTGGGTCTGGAGAGATGTTTCCGTGATGGAGCGGTGGAAGGCCGGTTCCGGGATCTCTCCTTCGGCCGCGGCACAGTTCCCCTGTTCGTCCGCGCCGATGAGGCGGATCGGAACGTCCGGTTCGACCTTTGCTAGAAAGCGCACGCCGATGCGCTGGTACTCGCCGTTGAGGTAGTTGCGCTTGGCAGTGGCGAAAATAGCGGTTTCCTTCTGCTCTGCCGCCTGACGTACGCCGAACATCTCGGGTCCGTGAAGGCCGGTATAGTATCCGTCGGTGAAACCCTCTCGGGAGAAGGCGCTCACAAGAGCGTTCATCTCGTCGGAAGTGGGGGGCCGTTTTTCCCGGATCGCTTTGGAATAGATTCCCGTGACGATGGCAGCATACTCCGGCCGGCGCATCCGTCCCTCGATCTTCAGTGAGGCGACGCCCATCTTTTCCAGCTCTTCCACGTAGCGGATGAGGCAGTTGTCTTTCAAGCTCAGTGGGTAGTCCGAACCGCGTCCCGTATGGGTATAGGCCATGCGGCAGGGCTGGGCACAGGAGCCGCGATTACCGCTGCGCCGTCCGATGACGGAACTCATGTAGCACTGACCGGACCAGCACATGCACAGCGCCCCGTGGATGAAGACTTCGGTCTCAATAGGGGATTCCGCGCACAGGAACGCCAGATCCGTGGAGGAGAGCTCCCGGGCAAGGACCACGCGCTTGAGCCCCATGTCCGCAGCTAGGCGGACCCCCTCGATGGTGTGGAGAGACATCTGGGTGCTCGCGTGGAGCGGGAGGCCCGGACAGGCCTGCCGCAGAGCGCGGACCACGCCCAGATCCTGCACCAGGGCCGCGTCGGCACCCAGCTGCCAGGCGCGCCGGCCCAGCACGGCCACCCGCTGCAGTTCCCGGTCCCCGGCAAGGGTGTTAAGAGTCACATATACCTTCACGCCCCGCACGCGGCAGTACTCCGCGGCGCGGGCGAATTCCTCTTCCGTAAAGTTCTTGGCACCCCGGCGGGCGTTGAAGTCCCCAAAGCCGAGATAGACCGCGTCCGCGCCGTTCTGTACGGCCGCCATGACGCCTTCCGGCGAACCTGCCGGCGCGAGCAGTTCGATCATTCGTTTCACCACCTGTGGGCACATTGGAGCAGGGTACACATACCTACCGTATCATACAGTATACCACAAATCCCTCCCGGGGAACACGTGTTTTTGTTTTTTTCACATTTTTACGGCTACAACGTCCTTTCCCACGCGGCGGTGAAGGGGACTTCACACGCCCCTCCGACAGGCGGCTTTCGAGGTCATACGGGGTCCTGCCGTGAAACTGGCCGCCGCAGGGGTCCTGTCAAAAGCCTTCAGAGAGAGGTCAAAGGATTTTGACAGAGGGCGGATAGGTATGGTATAATACATTGATTTATTATAACCCACGACAGGAAGGCGGCACCATGAGCATCATTACGAAACTCTTCGGTACCCGCAGCGAGCGGGAAATCAAAAAGATAAAACCCATCGCCGACCGTATCGAGGCGCTTGGCGAGGAATTCGGGAAACTCAGCGATGAGGCGCTTCGGGGCAAGACGGAAGAATTCCGTGAGAGACTGCAGGCGGGAGAGACGCTGGATGATCTTCTGCCGGAAGCGTACGCGGCCGTGAGAGAAGCTGCCTGGCGCGTTATCGGCCAGCGGCCCTATTATGTGCAGGTCCTGGGCGGCATCGTGCTCCACCAGGGGCGCATCGCCGAGATGCGCACCGGTGAAGGAAAGACCCTCGTGGCCGTTCTGCCGTCTTATCTCAACGCCCTTGCGGGGCGCGGTGTCCACGTAGTAACGGTGAACGACTATCTTGCCAGGCGCGACAGCGAGTGGATGGGCAAGATCCACCGGTTTATGGGCCTGAGCGTTGGGCTCGTGGTCCATGACATGAAAAACGACGAGCGCCGCAGGGCATATGCCTGCGACATTACCTACGGCACAAACAATGAGATCGGCTTTGATTATCTGCGGGACAACATGGCCATCTACAAGCAGAACATGGTCCAGAGAGGCTTTGCCTTCGCCATCGTGGACGAGGTGGACTCCATCCTCATCGACGAGGCCAGGACGCCGCTCATCATCTCCGGCCGAGGAGACGAATCCACGGACCTGTACCAGCAGGCTGACGCATTCGTGTCCCGTCTGCGGGCGAAGGTGGTTGCCTCTACAGACGAGAAGGCGGAGGAGGACGAGACCGAGAACGCGGACTATATCGTCGACGAGAAGGCGCGCAGCGCCACTCTCACCGCCCGGGGCATCGCCAAGGCGGAGCAGCACTTTGGTCTGGAGAACCTGGCGGATCTCGAGAACGCAACGCTCTCCCACCATATCAACCAGGCCCTGAAAGCCCGGGGCGTTATGAAGCGGGACGTGGATTACGTGGTGAAGGACGGCCAGATCATCATCGTGGACGAGTTCACCGGCCGTCTCATGTTCGGCCGCCGGTTCTCCGAAGGGCTCCATCAGGCGATCGAGGCCAAAGAGGGCGTGAACGTCCAGCGGGAAAACAAAACCCTCGCCACCATCACCTTCCAGAACTTCTTCCGCCTCTATGAGAAGCTCTCCGGCATGACCGGTACGGCCCTCACCGAAGAGGAGGAATTCGGCGCCATCTACAATCTGGACGTGGTGGAGATCCCAACGAACAAACCCAGCATCCGGATCGATCATCCAGACGCGGTGTACAAGAACGAAGCGGGGAAGAACAGGGCCATCCTCGCCCAGATCGAGGAGTGCCATGCCAAGGGCCAGCCCGTCCTGGTGGGCACCATTTCCATCGAAAAGAGCGAATACCTCTCCTCGCTGTTAAAGAAGAGAGGCATCCGCCACAACGTGCTCAATGCCAAGCATCATGACCGGGAGGCGGAGATCGTCGCACAGGCAGGCCAGCCCGGCGCCGTCACCATCTCTACCAACATGGCAGGACGCGGCACCGACATCCTGCTGGGCGGAAACGCGGAATTTCTGGCCAAAGCGGATCTGCGCCGGGCGGAGATCCCGGAGGAGGTCATCAGCGAGGCGACGGGTTTTGCCGAGACCGAAGACCCCGCAATCCTGGATGCAAGGGCGATGTACGCGGAACGGCTGGCTGCCCACAAAAAGGTCGTGGAGGCCGAGTCGGAGAAGGTCCGGGCGGCAGGCGGCCTTTTTATCCTCGGGACCGAGCGTCATGAATCCCGACGGATCGACAACCAGCTGCGCGGCCGTTCCGGCCGTCAGGGAGATCCCGGCGAGACGCGGTTCATCATCGCTCTCACGGACGACATCATGCGCCTGTTCGGATCCGAACGGATCATGGGCATGATGGAGACCCTGGGCCTGGATGAGGATACTCCCATCGACCAGAAGGTGCTGTCCAACGCCATCGAATCCGCCCAGAAACGGGTGGAGAGCCGGAATTTCCAGTCCCGGAAGACGGTCCTGGAGTACGACGACGTGATGAACAAGCAGCGCGGCATCATCTACGATCAGCGCCGACGGGTGCTGGACGGGGAAGACATCCATCCAAGGATCCGGCAGATGATCTCTGACGTGATCCACTCCGGAGTGACTGGCGTGACAGCCCACGCCGGCGGCATCGAGAACGAGGAAATGCTGGCGGAGATTCTCCAGCCCTTCGAAAAGCTGTTCCTCCGGCCGGGAGAGATCTCCTATTCGGAGAAGCTCTCGACGGAATCGCTCATTGAGCAGTTGGAGGAGCGGGCATACGACGTATACGACCGGAGGGAGAAGGAATTCGGACTCATGCCCGATGGCAAGACGCCCGTCATGCGGGAACTGGAACGCGTCATCCTCCTGCGTGTGGTGGACGAATTCTGGATGGATCACATCGATGCCATGCATGAACTGCGGCAGGGCATCGGCCTGAGGGGCTACGCCCAGGTGAACCCGGTGGATGCCTATAAGCAGGAAGGCTTCGAGATGTTCGAGGCAATGATCAACGGCATAACCGAGGAAGTGGTGCGACGGATCTTCACCGTACGTGTACGCCGGGAACAGCCCATCGAACGCAGAGCCGCCGCCCGCATCACGCCGCCGGCGAATGCCGGGGGCGAGAAAGCCCGTCCCGTGACCGTGAAGAAAAAGCCGGGCCCCAACGATCCGTGTCCCTGCGGAAAACTGCGGCCCAATGGCCTGCCTATGAAGTACAAGGACTGCTGCGGCAGGCGGGGCGCAAAGCAATGAGTTTTTCGGAGCACCGGCAGAACGGTCTCCTCTGGGAGACGGCGGACCTGATCCCGGCGGTCCATGCCTTTACAACCCGGTACGGCGGAGCAAGTTCGGGTATTTGGTCATCGCTGAATCTGGGATTTTCCAGAGGGGACGATCCCGCATGCGTGGCGGAAAACTTCGACCGGCTCTGCGCCGTTCTGGGGATCGACCGGGGGAAACTCTGCTTTACCCGGCAGGTCCACGGTACAGAGGTCCGGCCCGTGACCGCTGCGGATGCCCATGTTTTTTTCACTCCCGTTCCCTACGAGGCGGACGGCCTCGTGACGGATGAGCCCGGGGTGGCTCTCATCTGCTTTGTCGCCGACTGTGTGCCGATTCTGCTGTGCGACCCGGTGCGGGGCACCGTAGGCGCGGTCCACGCGGGATGGAAGGGCACAGCGGGAGGTATCGCGGGAAAGGCAGTACAGATCTTCTCCGACCGGTACGGTTCCCGGCCGGAAGACGTGCGGGCTGCCATTGGCCCCCACATCGGGGAATGCTGTTATGAGACAGGACCGGAGGTGGCCGGAGCCATGCGGGATGCCCTGGGGAAAGAGGCAGAGCCTTTCTGCGTCCCCCGGGGGGAGAAATTCCACGTGGATCTGGGCGGTCTCAACCGGGCGATGCTGCTGCGGGCGGGGCTCACGGAAGACCACATTGCCCTTTCCCGGGAATGTACCATGTGCCATCCGGAAAAGTTCTGGTCCCACCGGTATACGAAAGGCCGTCGCGGCGTGCAGGCGGCGGTGATCCTGCGTTCATCTGGAGGCGCGAGATGCGGCGACTGAAACGGACACTCTGTGCGGGGCTGTGCGTGCTCATGGCCCTGGCCTCGGGCTGCGAAAAGGGGCTGCCATGGAACCGGAGCCCCTATGAGCGCATGGAACGGAACGAACCGTCTCCGTCACCGACGGTCACCTATGAGCCTCTGGTGCAGGAGATCGTGACCGACGACCGGTTCACTTTGAAATACGATGCCGCGGAGACTCTGAACCCGCTGGACTGCGTGGCGACCTATAACATCGCCGTGGGCGAGCTCATGTACGAGGGGCTTTTCACCGTGACGGATGACTTCCGGTCGGAACCCGTGCTGTGCGACTCCATGACATCAGAAGACGGCCGCACATGGACGATCAACATTCTTTCCGACGTGGTGATGCACGACGGGAAGCCGCTGACCGCCCGGGACGTGGCTTACACCATCAACGAATGCCGCGAGAACGAAAAGTACGTTTCCCGGTTCTCGGAGATCCTGGAGTTCTCCGCCATCGACGATACTTCCATCCGCATGGTGCTGGACGATCCGAACTACAAGATCGCCCTGCTGTTGGACGTGCCCATCATCCGGGAGGGAACGGCAGAGCAGCCCGTGCCCCCCGGCACGGGTCCCTATACCTTCACCCGGACGGTGCAGGGCGGAAAGCTCACCGCGTTCCGCCATTACCGGAACGTGGACAGCCTTCCCATCTCCACCATATACCTTGCCGATACGGACTACGGCCAGCTGACTCTGGCCTTTACGGACAGCGATATCGATCTGCTGCAGTTCGATCCAACGGGATTGAGCCTCTTCAATATCCGGGTGGACACGGAGTGCCATTATTATGACACCAGTGTCCTCCAGTATGTCGGATTCAACCACGACCACCTGCTCACGGCGAACTATCTCTTCCGCCAGGCCATCTACTATGCCGTGGACCGCGAGGGGATCGTCAACGGCATCATGAACGGGGCCGCGGTGGCGGCGCCGGTGATGTTCAACCGGGAGATGAGCGGCTATGACCGGAGCTGGGAGCCCGAGGAGAGCTATTCCGTGGCAAACATGTGCGCCATTCTCGCATCTCTGGGATTCAATGACAGCAACGCCGACGGATATCTGGAATATCCGGTGAGCGGAGTCATGACCACCTTCACGCTGGACTTCATCGTGAACGCGGAGAATAGCTACAAAGTGGCTGCCGCGGAGCAGATCGCCGACACTCTCAAGAGCATCGGGCTCAACGTGAATCTTCGAAAACTCTCCTGGAGCGATTACAAGGATGCGCTGGAAGCCGGGGAGTTCGACATGTATTACGGCGAAGTGAAGCTCTCCCCGGATTTCGACTTCCGGGTCCTTACCTCCCGGTACGGTGATGTAAACTACGGACGGCAGCTGGGCGTTTCCGACGCGGCGCTGGCCCAGCTGGACACCGACCCCGGCCGCCTGGGGGACATGGACTATCTGGAGGAGCTGGATGTCTCCTTTTATTCCCAGATCATCCGTGCCTACCTAGGGGCGGATCTAGACGGCCGTCCGGCGGCTGCGCGCACCCTGTGCCAGTATTTCCTGGATGACTGTTACGTGATCCCCGTGCTTTACAAGCGCCACGCGGTGCTGGTGCACAGAGACGTCGTGGAGGGCCTGCGTCCCACGCCCTCCGGCGTGTTCCAAAACATCACGCAGTGGAACATCCATCTGGATTGAGAAAGGAAAGAAGCCATGACAGACAGAGAACTCATCAATGCCGCACGTGAGGCCTCGCAGAAAGCTTATGCCCCGTATTCCCGTTTCGCAGTGGGCGCCGCGCTGGAGTGCGCGGACGGCACGGTGATCACCGGCTGCAACGTGGAGAACGCCGCCCTTGGCGGATGCATCTGCGCGGAGCGGACCGCCGCCGTCAAGGCGATCTCCGAGGGGAAGCAGAAGTTCCGGCGCATCGCGGTATACGCCGGCGGGCAGGACTACTGCACGCCCTGCGGCACCTGCCGGCAGTTCCTGAGCGAGTTTTCCCCAAACATGGATGTGTTGTGCGTGCGGGGGGACGGCCGCTACGTGAGCTATCACCTTTCAGAACTGCTGCCTCACTCCTTCGGCGGGGAAATGCTCATCTGAGCATCAGGCCCGCGACCACACGCGCCACCCCGCGGGAACCAGTCGAGCAGTTCCTGCTCCATGTGAACGCCGGACCGGCGTGATTTTGCGGTTCTGCCGCGCACCATACTTTGTGGAAAGGTCGGAGAGATATGGCCCGGTTCTTCGTTGCCGCGTCCAATATTGCAGGCGGCGTGGCCTACATCGGCGGGAAGGACTATGAGCACATTAAGGTGCTGCGCATCCGGAACGGCGAGATGTTCACCATCTGCGACGGTGAGGGCACGGATTATGAATGCAGGCTTGCGGACGTGCAGGGTTCGGCCGCGGTGGCGGAAGTGATTTCCTCCGCGCCGTCCAGGGCGGAGCCATCGGTATATTGTACGGTCTACGCCGCCTGGCCGAAAGGGGACAAGGCCGAGACCATCGTTCAGAAGTCTGTGGAAGTGGGGGCCTCGGAGATCGTGTTCTTCCCCTCGGCCCGGTGCGTCTCCAAGGTGGACACGGCCGGCGCCGTAAAGAAGCTGGCCCGGCTCTGCCGTATCGCAGAGGAGGCCGCAAAACAGTCCGGCCGCGGGATCATCCCAACGGTCTCTGCAGCGGAATCCTTTGATGCGGCCGTGAAGAGGGCAGCCGGGGCAGATCTGCCCCTTTTCCTCTATGAGATGGAACGGGGGAAAGGCATCAAGAGTGCGGTCCATGCGGTCCCGGGAGCGAAAACAGCCGCCGTGGTCACAGGACCGGAGGGCGGTTTTGAACCGGAGGAGGCGGAGGCGGCCGTTGCCGCCGGTCTCGTCTCCGTAGGTCTCGGCCCGAGGATCCTCCGGTGCGAGACGGCACCGGTATGCGCCCTGGCGGCGCTCATGGCGCTGACGGACAATTTCGGGGACGAGCCCCGGGAAAACGAGGAGGCATGACGGTATGGATCTGACTTACGCTGCGCAGCGGTTTTCCCTGGACGGGAAAAAAGCGGTCGTCACAGGTGCGAGCGGCGGTATCGGCCGGGGCATCGCCGAGGCCATGGCGCATCTGGGCGCTGAGGTGGCGGTCCTGGGGCGCAACCCCCAAAAGCTCCGGGATACGGAGGAGGCCATCCAGGCTTTCGGCGGGAAATGTGACACCTGGGCTTTCGACGTGGCCGATCCCGAGGCCAGCGACGCGTTTTTCCGGGACTACGAAGCAAAGCACGGGGCCCCGGATATCTTCGTCTGCAATGCGGGCAGCACAGTCCGGAAACATCTCACACAGACGGAGAACGACGAGATGGAGCATCTTCTGGGGACGGACTTCAAGGGCGCCATCTACGGTCTGCGCTGGGCAGGGAACGTCATGAAGGCGAAAGGCGGAAATATCATCGTCATCACTTCGGTGAACGCCCTGTATCCACTGCCCTCTCAGGCGGTGTACACGGGCATCAAATGCGCCCTTGAGGGGATCGTCCGCTGCATGGCAGCGGAGTTGGCACCCTATGGGATCCGGGTAAACACCTGCGCCCCCGGCGCCGTGAACACCGATCTTGTCGCGCCCCATTCCGAGACGGTATGCCTGAGACCCGGCATTCCGCTGGGTCACGCCGCGCAGCCGGAGGAGATCGGCGAGGCCGTGGCGCTCATGGCCACGGATGCATTCCGGTACATGACAGGTTCTACCGTCCTCATCGACGGGGGCCTGATGCTGAGAACACCGTAAGGAGGAAACCGAAATGTCTATGAAGGTCGCATACATCTTCAATGAGCCCCTCAAGCATTACGCGCAGCAGCTGGGTGTGAAATACGCCGTCACCTCAGGGGACGGCAGGCGTTACGCCCCCTATTCCCAGCCTTGGGATTACGGCGTCCTGCGTGAGCGGGACCAGGCCGTCCGGGACGCCGGGATGAAGTGGGCGGTCCTGGAAGGCGTCGGCTTCATCGACGGGGCGAAGCTGGGCACCGAGGACCGGGACGAACAGATCGCCCATTTCTGTACTATGCTGGAAAACCTGGGCAGACTGGGCGTGGACTGCGTCTGCTACAACTGGATGCCCGTATGGGGCTGGTTCCGCTCCAGCGTGAACGTGCCGATCGAGGGCGGCGCCGTGGTCAGCGAGTTCAACATGGACGATGTCAGGGACATGCCCCCCATGGCCGGCGTGACCATCAGCAAGGACCAGCTCTGGGCGAACCTCAAGTATTTCCTGGAGAAGGTCGTCCCCGTGGCAGAGAAGGCAAAGGTGAAGCTGGCCATCCATCCGGACGATCCCCCGGTGGAGCATCTCGGAGGCTTGGACCGCATCCTTACCAGCGCCGACGCCATGTGGGAGGTCACCCAGCTGGTACAGAGCGAGTACAACGGCATCACCCTCTGCCAGGGGAACTTCGCGGCGATGGGAGAGGACATCCCCGCCTGCATCCATCGTTTCGCGGATGCGGGGACACTGCATTTTGCTCATTTCCGGGACGTGACAGGCACGGCGGACCACTTCCGGGAGACCTGGCACTATGCCGGTATGACCGATATGTATGCCTGCATGAAGGCGTATTATGAGGTGGGGTTCCAGGGCGTCATGCGTCCTGACCACGTGCCCACCATGTACGGCGACGACAACAGCAACCCCGGCTATGCCATTCTGGGGAACCTCGTGGCTACCGGATACATGTACGGCCTGATGGAGGCGGCGGAAAAGGAACTGGGACTGCGGTAGACCGATCCCGCGGGAGAGGGGGAGCCTCGTGATCCTCACGGAGCTGGAGCAATACCTATTTAAGAGCGGCCGGTGGCGCAGGGCGTATGACGTCCTGGGCGCCCACGTCTGCCCCGAAGGAGTGCGCTTTGCTCTGTGGGCGCCTGGCGCGGTCTCAGTGAGTGCCGCAGGGGAGTGGAACGGCTGGGAGACCGGACGGGACGAGCTGGAGCCGGGCCCCTGCGGGGTCTGGAACGGCATCGTGCCGGAGGCCCGTGCCGGGATGCTATACAAGTTTGCGATCCGAACGAAGACCGGAGAGGTCCTCTACAAATCCGACCCCTTGGCGTTTTCCGCAGAACCACCCCCGGGCACGGCATCCCGGATCGTGGGAGCGAGCGGCTACCGCTGGTCGGACGACGACTGGATCGCCCGGCGGGACGGCCGCGGGCCCATGAATGTTTATGAGCTCCACGCCGGGAGCTGGCGGCGGCATGAGGACGGCACCTATTTTACCTGGCAAGAACTCGCGGAGACGCTGCCGGCATATCTCAGGGAGATGCACTACACCCACGCAGAATTCCTGCCCCTGACGGAGCACCCCTTTGACGGCTCCTGGGGGTATCAGGCCACGGGCTTTTTCGCCCCAACGGCCCGATACGGAAGTCCGGATGGCCTGCGGAGACTGGTGGACGCCCTGCACGGGGCGGGAATCGGTGTGATCCTGGACTGGGTACCCGGCCACTTCTGCCGAAACGGGAACGGTCTCGGCCGATTCTGCGGGGAAAAGCTCTACGAGGCGGCGGATCACCTCCAGTGGGGCACATATAAGTTCGATTTCTCCCGACCGGAAGTGCGCAGCTTCCTGCTCAGTTCCGGACTCTACTGGTTGCGGGAATTCCATGCGGACGGTCTCCGTCTCGACGGAGTCACCAGCATGCTCAGCCTCAATTTCGGAACAGGACGGGAGGAGACGCGCCGGAACGCTTCCGGCGGTGACGAGGATACGGACGCCGCGGAACTTCTGCGTCAGCTGAACACCGCGGTACATGAGGAGTTTCCCGGAGCAGTCATCGCCGCGGAGGAGAGTACCTCCCGCAGGGATGTGACCCTTCCCGTGGAGGATGGCGGCCTGGGTTTTGACTGCAAGTGGAACATGGGCTGGATGAACGACACGCTGGAGTACTTTTCCACCCCCTTCGGGCGGCGGCCGGAGAAGGCGCAGCTTCTGACGTTCCCGCTTACATATGCTTTCGACCAGCGGTATCTGCTGCCCCTGAGCCATGACGAGGTGGTCCACGGAAAGAAGACCCTGCTCGGCAGGATGCCCGGACGGTACGAGGAGCAGTTTGCGGGGCTCCGGCAGCTCATGCTCTGGCAGATGTTCTCTCCCGGGAAAAAACTTGCCTTCATGGGAAGCGAATTCGCCCCCTATCTTGAATGGCGGGAGGGCGAGGCGCTGGAATGGTTCATGCTCCGGTACGACACCCACCGGGAGCACAGGGCTTTCATCGCCGCTCTCAACGTCCTCTATCTCGAGCATCCCGCCCTGTGGGCGGATGACCGCGGCTGGGAGAACTTTTCCTGGCTTGACTGCACCGGCGCCGTTCCAGGCGTCTTCGCCGTGCTGCGGCGGGACGACACCGAGGAACTCGCCGCCGTTTTCAATTTCATGGACCGGGCCGCGCCCGGCTATCTTCTCCGGATCCCCCGGGGAGACTGGCGGCAGGTCTTCGCGACCTCCGCCGAAGCGTTTCCGTCCGCACTGCGTACCAGAAAGTCCCCCGACGGCAGCCGGTGGCTGCCGCTGGATCTGCCGCCGCTTTCGGCGGTGGTATACCGGCACCAGCGCCGCAAATCCAAATCAAGATCGCAGGAGTAACAGCAGCGTATGTTTACCGACAAAGAATCGTTCCTTTCCGAATTTGACGACACCGCGAGAAAACTTTACGGTAAGACCGCCCGGGCGCTCTCCATCGGGGAGCAGTATACGGCGCTGGCTCATCTGACGGCGGGCTACGCCGCAAAACTTCGTGCAGCCACCGAGCGGCGCCGGGCCGAGGCGGACCGGCGCAAGGTCTACTACTTCTCCATGGAGTTCCTCATCGGACGGCTCCTGAAGAGCTATCTCATGGATCTGGGAGTCAAGGACGCCGCGGAAGCCGGCCTGCGGGAGCTGGGTGTGGACCCGGAGAATCTGTACGCCTGCGAGCGGGATCCGGGGCTGGGGAACGGAGGACTGGGCCGGCTCGCAGCATGCTATATGGATTCCATGGCCGCAGAGGATATCGAGGCCGTGGGCATGGGCATCCGGTACCGGTACGGGCTCTTCCGCCAGCGCATCGTGGATGGGTGCCAGGAAGAGGAGCCGGACGCCTGGCTGGAGGATGGATATCCCTGGGCCACCCGGAAGCCGGACGAGGCTGTGACCGTGGTTTTCGGCGGCACGGTGGTGCGCCGGGAGGCGGACGGCCGCCGAATCTTTGACAAGGCCGGCGGAACGGCGGTCCTGGCGGTGCCCAACGACGTGCCGGTCCTTGGATATGGCGGCGGCACGGTGAACACACTTCGCCTCTGGTCCGCCCAGCCCTTTCACGAGACATTCGATCTCGCTGCCTTCAACAGGGGAGACTACTCTGCCGCCGTGCGGGAGCGGAGCGAGGCGGAAGCCATCAGCTGCGTCCTTTATCCTGACGACAGCAGCCTTGCCGGGCAGGAGCTTCGTCTCAAGCAGGAGTACTTCTTCTCCGCTGCCGGCGTGGCGGACATCCTCCGGCGGTACAAAGCGGAACATGGCGCCGACTGGGAGAACTTCCCAAGACGGATCGCCATCCACATCAACGATACTCATCCCACTCTCTGCATCCCCGAACTCATGCGGCTTCTCATGGACGAAGAGGGATTGGGCTGGGACGAAGCCTGGGAGATCGTCACGAAGACCGTTTCCTATACGAACCACACGGTCATGCCGGAGGCGCTGGAGAAGTGGCCCATCCCGCTTATCTCCCGGCTGCTGCCCCGTGTGTACATGATCATCGAGGAGATCGATCGCCGGTGGCGCTTGGGCTTCGACAGATCCGACCCCCGGGCGGAGGCCCGCCTTCGTGCCACGGCGATCCTATGGGACGGCGTTGCGAAGATGGCGAATCTCTCCGTCATCGCCAGCCGTACGGTAAACGGGGTGGCCGCCCTGCACACGGAGATCCTGAAACGGGACACGCTCCGCGATTTCGCAGAGCTGATGCCGGAGAAGTTCCGGAACGTCACCAACGGCGTAAGTCACAGAAGGTTCCTGGCCGCCTCCAATCCGGCTCTCTCCGGGCTCATCACCCGGGCGGTGGGAAACGGCTGGCGGAAGGATGCGTCGGAACTCGGCAGACTGGAACCTCTGCGTGCGGATCCCATGTTCCTTGAGGAGCTGGGTGCCGCAAAGCTGGAGAACAAACGCCGCCTTGCCGACTATATCGCCCGGGCCAACCGCATCGAGGTGGATCCCGCCTCGTTTTATGACATCCAGGTCAAGCGGATCCACGCATACAAGCGGCAGCTTCTGAGCATCTTCAAGATCCTGGCCCTGCGGGACCGGATCCATGAAGATCCCGACGCAAAGGTTCCTCCCGTCACGTTCCTGCTGGCAGGAAAGGCGGCGGCGGGCTACGCATTTGCCAAGGAGAGCATCCGTCTCGCCTGTGCGGCAGCGGATCTGGTGAACGCGGACCCCCTCCTTCAGGGACGGATGAAGGTGGTCTTCCTGGAAAACTTTGGCGTTTCTCTGGGACAGCTGATCTACCCCGCAGCAGACCTCTCCGAGCAGATCTCCACTGCCGGCAAGGAGGCCAGCGGTACCGGCTGCATGAAGTTCATGATGAACGGGGCCGTGACCATCGGCACCCTTGACGGAGCGAATGTGGAGATCCTGGATCTGGTGGGACGTGAAAACCTCTTCCTCTTCGGCATGACCTCCGAGGAGGCGGACGAACTGCGTCACAGCGGGCGGTATGATCCCGCGGCGGAAGCCCGCAAGGATCCGGTGCTCTCGCATGTTCTGGAAAAACTGACCGACGGGAGCCTTGGGGCGACCTTCCCCGGCATCGCGGACGCGCTCTTCCGCCAGGGAGACGAATACTTTGTCATCCGGGACTTCGCTTCCTATCTCGAGGCCTGGGACCGGGCTTCGGATGTCTGGCAGGATCCGATGAAGTGGAACGCCATGGCCCTTGTGAACATCGCGCGCTCCGGCAGATTTTCCAGCGACCGGAGCATCCGGGACTACCGGGATCTCATCTGGCGTCTGCCCTGAGAGGCGGGCCGGATCCGCATATAGAAACGGAAAGGGGGACTTATCCATGCAGAAGAAGGAATGCGTGGCCATGCTGCTGGCCGGCGGACAGGGAAGCAGACTTGGCGCGCTGACCCGAAACAACGCGAAACCCGCTGTGGCCTTCGGCGGGAAATACAGGATCATCGACTTCGGCCTGTCCAACTGCGTGAACTCCGGTATCGATACCGTGGGTGTTCTGACCCAGTATAAGCCCCTGAGCCTCAACGACTATCTGGGCACCGGAGTGGCCTGGGATCTGGATCGCCCGGACGGCGGGCTGCACGTACTGGCGCCGTACGCCACGGAGTCCGGCGGACGATGGTACAACGGTACCGCCGACGCCATCTACCGGAACATGGACTTCATCAGCCGGTACGACCCGGAATACGTGCTGATCCTCTCCGGGGACCACCTCTACCATATGGACTACAACCGGATGCTGGAGTTCCACAAACAGAAGGGGGCCGCCCTTACCGTGGCGGTCATCGAAGTGCCTATGAAGGAGGCGTCCCGTTTCGGGATCATGACCGTGGACGAAAGCATGCACATCGTGAAGTTCACGGAAAAACCGAAGGAACCAGACAGCACCCTGGCCTCCATGGGCATCTATATCTTCAACTGGTCCGTGCTGCGCCGCGCCCTGCGGGAGGACCACGCCGATCCCGATTCTCAGCGGGATTTCGGCAAGAACGTGATCCCCCGCCTTCTCGCGCGCGGAGAGCAGCTCTGCGCCTACCGCTTCGACGGCTACTGGATGGACGTCGGGACGGTGGACAGCTACTATGACGCCCAGATGGATCTGCTGGAGGAGCATCCGGCCTTCAACATCTTTGACAGCGCCTGGAGGACCTTCTCCAACGCCAACATGTCCCCGCCCCACTTCGTCGGCGAGCGTGCGAAGGTAGAACAGTGTCTTGTGTCCAACGGATGCGAGATCCTCGGCTGCGTTCGCCACAGCATCCTTTCCACAGACGCAGCGGTGGAGGAGGACGCTGTTGTCACCGACTCCATCCTTCTGCCGGGCGCTGTGGTGCGCCGGGGCGCCCGGGTGACACGGGCCATCGTGGGGGAGGACGCGGAGATCTGCGCCGGCGCCGTCCTGGAGGGCGGCGCAGAGATCGCCCTGGTGGGCGACCGGGTCCGCTTCGGCGGGGAAAAGGAGCAGACGAAATGAATCGGGTGTTTGGGATCGTTACCGCAAATTACAGCAGCGATGCACTGGGGAGTCTTACGGAAAATCGTCCCGCCGCCTCGCTTCCGGTGGGCGGACGCTACCGCCTGGTGGACTTCGCCCTTTCAAACCTCGTTAATTCCGGCATCACCACCGTAGGGCTCATCACCCCTGTGCGGGACAGATCCCTGCTGGATCATGTGGGCGTGGGAAACGCCTGGGATCTCAGCCGCAAGGTGGGCGGGCTCTTCATCCTGCCCGGCTCCGCCTACGGCGTCAAGACCCCCGGCGGCCGGTTCCTCCTGCGGGATCTCATCGAGAACCGGGAGATCCTGGACCGGGCTGACGAGGATTATGTGCTGCTCACCACCTGCGACTGGATGTACAACCTGGATTTCCGGGAAATGATCCGTGATCATGCGGAGAGCGGCGCCGATGTGACGCTCCTCTACCGTTCCGACGAGACGCCGCGGACCGATGGACACCTGTATCTGGAGCTTAACGAGGCGGGCGATGTGATAGCTCTGCGGGACGAAGGGACGAACTGCTTTATGGGCGCGTTCGTGATCGGTCTGCAGCTTCTGAAGAGCTTCCTGGAGTGGTACGGCACGGCGGATCACTTCGATCTCGTGTCGGACGTGTTCCGGGGCGATGTGGGACGCATGCAGATTCGGGGATTCCGCTTCAATGACTATGCCGGATGCATCACGAACGTGGATGAGTATCTCCAGGGAAACGAAGACCTTCTTCGGTATTCCGTGCGCCGACAGCTCTTCCGGAAAGACCGGCCCATCCGCACCAAGGTCCAGGACAGTTATCCGGCCAAGTACGGAACCTGCGCCGACGTGCGCCGATCCCTCATCCCCTCGGGTTGTGTCATCGGCGGCACCGTGGAGAACAGCGTCCTTTTCCGCGGGACGGAGGTGGCGCCGGGCGCAGTGGTCCGGGGCTGCATCCTCATGCAGCGGACCAAGGTCGGTCCGGGAGCTGTTCTGGAGAATGTCATCTGCGACAAGAGCGTCACCTTCCGTGCCGGCGCACGGGTGGCGGGCAGCGGAAAACCCATCGTGATCCCGAAGGATCAGGAGATCTGAAACGTGAAGAAACAAAAACTGCGCATCATGTTTGCCGCATTCGAGGCCGCCCCCTTCGTGAAGACGGGCGGCCTTGGAGACGTGGCGGGCTCGCTCCCCGGTGCACTGCGCCGGGCAGGCGCCGACGCCCGTCTCATCCTGCCCAAGTTCGGCGCCATTGACGATTCCTACTCGCAGAAGATGCAGACTGTCGCCACCTTTGAGACAGACCTGGGCTGGCGTCGGCAGTACGTGGGCGTGGAGACTCTGCGGCAGGGAGGTGTGCCCTGCTACTTCATCGACAACGAATATTACTTCCGCCGGGGCGGTCTCTACGGTTATGAGGATGACGGGGAACGGGCGGCTTTCTTCTCCAAGGCGGTGCTGGATGCCATGCCACATATGGACTTCTGCCCGGATGTGATCCTCTGCAACGACTGGCACACCGCGCTCATCCCCGTTCTCTACAGAGACCGGTATGAGTCCCAGAAAGACTGGTCGGGGATCCGGACCGTCCTTGTGATCCACAATCTGCGGTTCCAGGGGATCTGCAGACGGGATTTTGCCCAGGACGTGCTGGGCATGACGGACGAGGCTGCGTCCCGACTGGGCCTTGCGGACGGGGAACACGTGAACTTCCTGCGTTCAGCTGCTCTCTGCGCCGACGGCATCGTTACCGTGAGCCCCACCTACGCTGAAGAGATTCAGACCGCCTTTTACGGCGAGGGCCTGGACGGGCTCTTCCGGGCAAACGCATCCAAGCTCACCGGCATACTGAACGGCATCGACGACAGAGATCTGGATCCTGCGGCTGACAAGGCGATCCCTGCGCGGTTCGCCCGGGGGGATCTCGCCGGCAAGAACGCCTGCAAGGCGGCGCTCCAGGAGGAACTCGGATTGGATCCCGCCCCGGAGACGCCCCTTTTGGTGCTCATCTCCAGGCTCACGGAACAGAAGGGACTGGAGCTGCTCCTCGGTATCCTGGACGAACTCATGTCTCAATCCTGTCAGCTTGCGGTCCTGGGCACCGGCTATCCTCGGTATGAAGAGGCTTTCCGGGATGCGGCGGCACGGTATCCGGGGCGGTTCGCAGCGGCTCTGCGCTTCGATGCAGGGCTCTCCCGGCGGATGTATGCCGGGGCGGATCTGGCCCTCATCCCGTCCCTCTTTGAACCCTGCGGGCTGACCCAGATGATGGCCATGCGCTACGGTACTCTCCCGGTGGTGCGGGAGACCGGAGGTCTCAAGGACAGCGTCGTGCCCTACAATCGATTCACCGGCGAGGGGAACGGCTTCTCCTTTGCCAATTTCAATGCCCATGAGTTCCTCTTTACCCTGAAGGACGCCATGGCTCTTTACCGGGAGGACCGGCCTGCCTGGGACAAACTCGTGGATAGCGCCATGGCGGCTGACTTTTCCTGGTCCGTTTCTGCCCGGCGGTATCTGGATCTGCTGGAGCGGATCTGCGGCCGCTTGGGCAATTGAGGGACGGCGGAATGGCAATGATCCACGATTCCAGAGATCCCCGATACCGCAGCCCGGCGGGGGCGATCCCGCTGGGGGGCGGAGTCACGCTGCGCGTGACGGCCCCGGGATCGGAAAAATGCAGCCTCCTCCTGCGGGAGGACGGGGGCGGGACAAGGCGGATCCCCATGACAGAAGAGGACGGCATGTTCTCCGCCCGCATTCTCGCGCCCGAAACGCCCACGCTCCTGTGGTACGTCTTCGAGGCGGAGATCGGCGGTATCCCGGTTCGCTGCGGAGCTCCTGAGGACGGCCTCGGCGGGGAGGGCCGCGCTTGCCCCGGGGAGGTCAAATGGTTCCAGATCACCGTATACCGGCCCTCACAGGCCCCCGGGTGGTACAAATCCGGCGTTGTATACCAGATCTTTCCCGACCGGTTCGCCAGAGGTGCCGACTGGCTGCGGCGGTGGGAGGATAAGTGCGCCTCTCCCGTGCGGGGGAATGCGAAATACGTCCTCAGCCGGGACTGGGACGACGTTCCCTTTTATACCAAGCGGCCGGACGGCACCGTGACCCGGTGGCAGTTCTACGGAGGCACTCTCTCCGGGATCCGGGAGAACCTGGGGTATCTGCGGGCGCTTGGCGTTACAGTCCTCTACCTGAACCCCGTGTTCTACGCCGCAAGCAACCACCGGTACGATACGGCGGATTATCTCATGATCGATCCTCTTCTGGGGGATGAAGCCGCTTTTTCCGATCTGTGCCGTGCCGCCCGGGAAGCAGGCATCCGCATCGTTCTGGACGGCGTTTTCAACCATACCGGAGCAGACAGCCGGTACTTCAACCGCTTTGGTTCCTTCCCTCAGCCCGGTGCATGGCAGGGACCGTGTTCCCGCTACTATCCCTGGTATGAGTTCCGGCCAGGACCGGAGGAATACGCCTCCTGGTGGGGCGTGAAGGATCTGCCCAGCGTGCGGGAGACGGATCCGGATTTCCTGGAGCTCATCTGTGGGAAGAACGGCGTGATCCGCAAGTGGCTCCGCTTGGGAGCCTCCGGCTGGCGGCTGGACGTGGCGGACGAACTGCCGGAGCAGTTCATCGAGGAGATCCGCCGTGCCGCTCTGGCCGAGAAGCCTGACGCCCTCATTCTTGGGGAGGTATGGGAAGACGCCAGCAACAAGGTGAGCTACGGCGTGAGACGGAAATACCTTCTGGGCAGCGGCCTCCACTCGGTGATGAACTATCCTTTCCGGGCCGCCGCCTTGGGATTCCTCACCGGAGAAAAGACGGCCCGGGACTTCTGTCGGGAGATGCTCTCCCTGTGGGAGAACTACCCGCCGGAGGCATTTGCAGGTGCGCTCAACCTCGTGGGGAGCCACGACCGCGCAAGGGTCCTCTCGGTCCTGGGCGATCAGCGCGATCCCGGCACGGACGAAGGCAGGGGCCTTGCGGTCCCGACTCGGGAGGAACGGGATCTTGCCCGCCGAAGGATGCCGCTCCTGTGGGCGATCCAGATGGCCATGCCTGGGGTCCCCTGCGTCTACTATGGAGACGAAGCGGGGTTGTTCGGCTTCGGAGATCCCTGGAACAGGGGCACGTTCCCCTGGGGCCGGGAGGACGGAGAACTCACGGAACGTCTGCGCCGGTGGATCGACCGCCGCCGCAGGACGCCGGAACTGATCACAGGGAATTTTCTCCCCGAGGCCCGAGGGGACGACGTGCTCGTCCTGCGGCGACAGGGACCGGAACGGGAAGTGACCGTATGCGTCAACCGGGCCGGAGAAGAGCGCTGGGCCGGACTTCCGGGCCTGGAGACCCTGGCCCCCTGGTCCTGGGCAGTCCTCTGAATAGATATGGTTTGAACGCAGAAAACCCCGGGGAGCCGCGGCAGCGGCTCCCCGGGGTTCAATGTAAAGGGGAACGTTTAGATCTCCGGGATCTGGACTTCGATCTCCCGGCCGCAGGCGGCGGACTTCACGATACCGTCGATGATGGCCTGGTTGTAGAGGATCTGGGAAGAGGGGCAGGGCGCCTCGCCGCCGGTCTTGACGGCGTCAACAAAGGCGCGGAGCTTGTGGTAGAAGAGGCCGGGATCGTCCGGCGCATGAGGAATGAGCGGGATCTCATAGGACAGTTCCTGCCCGCCGATGGTCTTGTAGATCTTCAGTGGCTTGTCGAACTCCCCGTTCCAGCAATCGGTAGAGGGGATCCGCAGACCGCCCTTGGTACCTAGGATCAGGGCGTCGCCCGGGGTATCCATGTGCATGGCCCAGGAGATGCGGAAGTCCAGAATAATACCGCCCTCCAGCCGGATGAAGGCCGCAGCAAAGTCGTCCACGCCGAAAACTTTGGCATACTCGGGATGGGTGGGATAGTAGCCGGGGTCCTTGCCGAAGAAGGCGGAGGTATATCCCGTGACCGTGAGAGGCTTCGGGTAGCCCACGGCGCCGAGGAGCATGTCCAGAGAGTAGGAACCGATGTCGCCCACGGCGCCCACACCGCCGGTCTCTTTTGCGATGAAGGACGTGCCGTAGGGAGTGGGGATGCCCCGGCGGCGGCCGCCGCCGGACTGAATGTAATAGACCTGCCCCAGTTCGCCGGATTGGACGATCTTGCGGATCATCTGCATGTTCTCGCTCATCCGTGGCTGGAATCCGATGGTGAGAAGCTTTCCGCTGGCTTTTTCAGCCCGGCAGACCGCTGCGGCCTCGTCCAGAGTAACGGTGAACGGTTTTTCCAGCATGACGTTCACACCGTGCTCCAGAGCGTAGATGGCGCAGGGGGCGTGCTGCATATTGTATGTGCAGATGCTCACCCCGTCCAGATCAGGCTCGCCGTCGATGAGGGCATTGCAGTTGGGATAGAAGCGCACGCCCTTGACGCCCAGACGCGCCATGAGTTCCTCTGCCTTGCCGGGAATCAGGTCCGCCGCAGCAACGATCTCCACGTCGGGCATCTTCTGATACTCCATGATATGGGCTTCGGCGATCCAGCCGCAGCCGATGATGCCGACCTTGAATTTCTTGCCGTCCGCAGTCTTGCGGATGTCCGTGAAGGTCTCCTGGAATCTGTCAAGGATGTTTCCCATGTTTGGTCCCTCCGTATTATTTCAGGCTCTTGAGATAGTCGATGGACATCATTGCGCACTCCATGGCGGTCTTCCCCATGGAGGGCATATCCTGTTCCACGATGAACCAGTTCGCGCCCGCCGCCTCGCCGGCTTCGATGATGGCGGGAAAGTCTTGGACGCCGTATCCCACGGGCCGGAATTCAAATGCCTGAGGTTTTTCGGCCGACGCCTGGCTGGTCTCGTCCTTGCCGATGAGCTGGTACATGTTCTCGGTCTTCTGGCCTACGAAATCCTTCAGATGCACCAGAGGTGCGCGTCCGGCGTATTTCTTAAGGTATGCCACCGGATCCTCGCCGCCGACCTTGACCCAGCAGACGTCGAGCTGCGTCTGGAGGTATTCCGCGGGGACGGTATCATACAGGATGTCCAGGCCGTATTTTCCATCTACCTTCACGAACTCGAAATCATGGTTGTGATAGCCCAGTGTGAGCCCGCGGGCCTTTGCTGCCTCGCCGATCCTCCTGGCAAGGGAGAGGAACCCTGCGAAACCGGGAGTACCGGGGCGGTACTCGTCCGGCAGATAGGGGATGACCAGATTCCGGATGCCCAGAGCCGCGTATTTCTCCGCGGCACCGTCCGGATCCGCTTCCAGTTCCTGCAGGGCGACATGGCTGGATACGGGAACGAGCCCCGCCGCCTCGCACAGCTTCCGGGCCTGTTCGGGCGTGTTGCCGCAAAGCCCCGCGAACTCTACGCCGTCATACCCGATCGCCTTGACCTTTTCCAGCGTACCGGCGAAATCCGCCGCCATGTCGTCCCGGACAGAGAAAAGCTGCAGCGCAATGGGAAGATGGACCATGAGATGACCTCCTTTTCGGACGGGCAGTCCGTTTTTGAATCCTGTTTCTATTGTAGCAAGCGGCACAGCGGAAAGCAAGGAAAATCCTGCGGCACAAGAGGGGTTCGCCTCTTGCATTCCACCGTCGTGAGTTGTAGACTAGAACAGTAGAATCGCAGGGCGCGAACGCCGGAGAGGAGAAAGAATGAAACTCTTGGAAGATCGGATCCGCCGGGATGGCGAAGTGCTGCCTGGCGGGGTGCTCAAGGTGGACGGGTTTCTCAACCAGCAGATGGACGTGGCCCTCTTTGAGGCCATGGGGGAAGAATTCTACCGGCTCTTCGGAGCGGAGAACGTGACGAAGATCCTCACCATCGAGGCCTCGGGTATCGGCATCGCATGTCTCGCGGCACGGCCGTTCGGCTGCCCTGTGGTCTTCGCGAAGAAGAGCAGGACAAAGAACATGGCTGGCGGCACCTACATCACACAGGTTCGGTCCTTCACCCACGGCTGTGTCTACGACGTGATGGTCTCAAAGAAGTATCTGAAGCCGGAGGACCGCGTGCTCATCATCGACGATTTCCTCGCGAACGGCGAGGCGCTCACCGGACTCGTGGATCTCGTTCGCCAGGCGGGCGCCACTGTGGTGGGAGCGGGCATCGCCATCGAGAAAGCTTTTCAGCCCGGAGGGGAAAGACTCCGCGCTCAGGGCATCCGGGTGGAGTCCCTGGCACGCATTGCGGCCATGGGGGATGACGGGTCTTTGAGCTTTGTCGAAAACTGATAATTCCCGGGGCGTTCCCCCTTGAAAATCGTCGATTCCACCCTTGACTTTTTGGGGTCAATTTGATACTCTTAAACTGTAAAAAAACTGAATAATTTCGTTCGATATATCACAAATGATATGGATTTGAAGTCTCTACCCGGACGCCGTAAATGACCGGACTATCGAAGGAAAGTGAACTGGGCCTGGCCCGGTATTTCTCTTTCTGCGTCGTGTCTCCGGCGTCCCGCCGTTGACACGGCGTTTTCCGTTGTATCCCGACCGCCTGCGGGCGATTGTGATAGAGAATAAGAATGGGGAGAATGTAGAATGAAAAAGTTTGTTGCTCTGCTCCTGGCTCTGGTCATGGTGCTGGCACTCGCCGCCTGCGGCCAGAAGAATGACTCGGCTGACGTGAAAGTCGGCTTCATCTTCCTGCACGACGAGAACTCCACCTATGACAACAACTTCCTGCTTGCCGCCAAGGCCGCCTGCGAGGCCGCCAACGTCGAGTACATCCTGAAGACCAACATCCCCGAAGGTCAGGAGTGCTTCGAGGCTGCTTCCGAGCTCGTGGACGAGGGCTGCAACATCGTCTTCGCCGACTCCTTCGGCCATGAGGATTACCTGATCCAGGCCGCCAAGGCGTTCCCCGAGGTCGAGTTCTGCCACGCCACCGGCACAAAGGCCCACACCGAGAATCTGCCCAACTATCACAACGCTTTCGCCTCCATCTATGAGGGCCGTTATCTCGCCGGCATCGCCGCTGGCATGAAGCTCAACGAGATGATCGAGAACGGCACCATCACTGCGGACCAGACCAAGATCGGCTACGTCGGCGCCTACACCTACGCGGAAGTTATTTCCGGCTACACCTCCTTCTTCCTCGGCGCCCGTTCCGTCTGCCCCACCACCACCATGGAAGTCACCTTCACCGGATCCTGGTATGACATGCCTCTTGAGACCGAAGGCGCCAACAAGCTCATCGAGGACGGCTGCGTTCTCATCAGCCAGCACGCCGACTCCATGGGCGCCCCCTCCGCCTGCGAGGCCGCCGGAGTCCCCAACGTCTCCTACAACGGCAGCACCATCGAGGCCGGCCCCAACACCTTCATCGTCTCTTCCCGCATCAACTGGGAGCCCTACTTCGCCTACATCATTGACTGTGTCGCCACCGGCGAGGCCATTGACACCGACTGGACCGGTACCATCTCCACCGGCTCCGTTGAACTGAGCGACATCAACGGCAACGTCGCTGCCGCGGGCACCGAAGAGGCCATCAAGGCCGCCCAGGCCGACATGGTCGCCGGAAAGCTCCACGTCTTCTCCACCGATGCGTTCACGGTCGGCGGCGTGACCCTCACCGAGTATCTGGCTGACGTCGACACCGACGCTGCTTTCACACCCGACACCAACGTTATCGCCGACGGCTACTTCCACGAGTCCGAGTACCGCTCCGCGCCGTACTTCGACATCCAGATCGACGGCATCACCCTTCTTGATACCGCGTTCTGATCGCAGACACAGTCTGGGGAACTCCCGTTTTCGGGAGTTCCCCAGCGCCTCTTTCCTGCCGGAAAGGGCAGCGCAGTGACTCTGCCGCCGCGTTGCCCTTTCTGGCAGGCTCTATCTTTTCTACAGGGAGATGGGAACCGTGGAAAATTCGAAAGCAGCCGTCCGGATGCGGGGGATCACAAAGACCTTCGGGACCATTGTCGCCAACGATCAGGTCTGGCTGGACATCTATCGCGGAGAGATCCTTGCGCTTCTGGGAGAAAACGGCAGCGGCAAGACCACGCTCATGAATATGCTCTCCGGCATCTATGCTCCGGACGCCGGACAGATCTTTATCGACGACGAGGAAGTGGTCATCCGTTCCCCGAAGGACGCGTACGCCCATGGGATCGGAATGATTCACCAGCACTTCAAGCTCGTTGACGTGCTCACCGCGGCGGAGAACATCGTTCTGGGCCTCCATGAGCCGGGCCGTCTCGATCTGGAGGCGGTAAGCCGCCGGATCCGGGAAATCTGCGACCTGTACGGATTTGAGGTGGATCCCAAGCAGAAGATCTACGACATGTCCGTTTCTCAGAAGCAGACGGTGGAGATCATAAAGGTCCTTTACCGTGGCGCGGACATCCTCATCCTGGACGAACCCACCGCGGTACTTACCCCCCAGGAAACGGACAAGCTTTTCACCGTCCTGCGGAACATGCGGGATTCCGGGAAGGCCATTGTCATCATCACGCACAAGATGCACGAGGTGGAGGAACTCTCCGACCGGGTGGCGATCCTCCGTCACGGGCAGTTCATCGGGGACATGCGTACGAAGGACACAAACGCCCAGGAGATGACCAACATGATGGTGGGTCATTCCGTGTCCCTGAACATCTCCAGACCGGATCCCGTGGATCCCAAACCGCGGATCGAGGTGCGTGGGCTTACCGTACGCAGCATCGACGGCATCTTGAAGCTGGACAACGTTTCCTTTACCGCCAACAGCGGTGAGATCCTGGGCATCGCCGGCATCTCCGGCTCCGGGCAGAAGGAGCTGCTGGAGGCCATCGCGGGCCTGCAGCCCACCGAGTCCGGCAGCATCGCCTATGTGGAGGATGATGGGAGCCGGGAGGAGCTGCTAGGGAAAGATCCCCTCAAGATCGCGGAGATGGGCGTCACGCTTTCCTTCGTTCCCGAGGATAGGCTGGGAATGGGCCTCGTGGGGAACATGGATCTGGCGGACAACATGATGCTCCGGTCTTTCCGCCGCGGCCGCTCCGTTTTTACAGATCGGAAGGCGCCGCGCAAGCTGGCTCAGACTGTGGTCCAGGATCTTGACGTGAAGACCCCCGGGATCACCACCCCGGTGCGCCGGCTCTCCGGCGGCAACGTGCAGAAGGTGCTTGTGGGCCGTGAGATCTCCTCGGCACCCACGGTCCTCCTGACGGCCTACGCGGTCCGCGGCCTGGATATCAACTCTTCCTATACCATCTACGACCTGATCAATCGGCAGAAGCAGGACGGCGTCGCCGTCATCTATGTGGGTGAGGATCTGGATGTGCTGCTGGAACTGGCGGACCGGATCCTGATCCTGTGCGGAGGCAAGGTCAGCGGCATCGTGCCGGGCCGCGGCGCCACCAAGCGCCAGGTAGGCATCATGATGACGAAGCTTGGAGGTGACCGTCTCGATGCATAAGAACCACGTTCCGATCATTCAGATCTCCAAGCGCGCAGCACTGCCCTGGCAGCTGTCCTGGGCGATCCGCGGCGGTGCCGTGGTGGCGGCGCTGCTGGTATGCGCTCTGGTCACCACACTTCTCACCGGAGACAATCCGATCAAGGTCTACGCCACCATCGTCAACGGTTCATTCGGGACTCCCACGAAGATCTGGGCCATGCTCCAGGGCGTGGCGATCCTCCTGTGCGTGTCCCTGGCGGTGACCCCCGCCTTTCGGATGCGGTTCTGGCACATCGGCGGCGAGGGTCAGGTGCTGATCGGCGGGCTGGCCACGGTGGTCTGCATGCTGTTTCTGGGCGGCAAGCTCCCCAA
>JAEEGL016289800.1_pt1 | contig 41091 bp, 31 predicted proteins | sample 9134231 | NCBI WGS metagenome assembly JAEEGL01 (sample SAMN16246548, study PRJNA631951) | gut metagenome | biome: gut microbiome; feature: rumen; material: fiber-attached | host: Bos | place: Iran: Karaj | collected 2018-10
AGCTTGAAGCATCCTGTTCCGTATGTATTCTTGGCTATACCTGACTCGAAGCATGTCTGTCCGAACAGTGCTGCCTGCTGTTCACCTGCTACACCTGCGATCTTGATAGGTCCGCCGAAGAATTCAGGATATGACGCACCATCCTCTGTGCTGCTGGAAGGAAGAGCCTTGGCAAGCATGATCATAGGAACCTCAAGCTGCTCACAGAGTCTCTCATCCCAATCTACAGTATTGATGTTGAACATCATTGTTCTGGAAGCGTTGGAGTAATCGGTTGCATGAACCTTACCCTTTGTAAGCTTGAAGATAAGCCATGAATCAACAGTACCGAAGCAGAGTTCCCCTTTTTCTGCTCTCTCGCGAACGCCCTCAACGTTGTTAAGGATCCAGCGAAGCTTGGTTCCTGAGAAGTAAGGGTCAAATACAAGGCCTGTCTTGTTGTAAGCCTCGTTATCAATTCCCGGATACTTGTCAAGAAGTTCCTGCTTCATATCAGCAGTTCTGCGGCACTGCCATACGATTGCATGGTAAACAGGCTGTCCTGTTGTTCTGTCCCATACAATTGTGGTCTCACGCTGATTGGTAATACCTATAGCAGCGATATCCTCATATGTAGCCCCAACCTTCTGCATAGCCTGACGTGCAACTGAAAGCTGAGTCTGCCAGATTTCATTTGCATCGTGCTCTACCCAGCCGGGATTGGGATAATACTGAGTGAACTCCTTCTGAGCCACTGAGCACATCTCACCCTTCTCGTTGAAGAGGATACATCTGTTACTGGTAGTACCCGCATCCAGTGCCATTACATATTTTGCCATTACTAAACCCTCCTTTTTCTTGTGAAAGAAATATATTAAAGCTCTGTCGCTTTAACTTCTGTGTCATAGTCCCCACACATTTTCATTGGTGCTGGAGATCGCCATGGCTCCTGCATCAAGAGCATTCACAACATCCTCCTTGTCAGCTATCAGTCCCCCTGCAATTATGGGAACCCTGCTGACCTTGTTGATCCTGCGGATCATCTTGGGAAGAACTATCCCGGGCAAAAACTCTATTATATCCGGCTTAACCCCCGACCCCTGGGCCTGCTTTTCAATATTCTGAAGTGCCATGGAATCCAGGATGAAATATCTTAGCACTGTGTTGAGCCCAAGCTCCCTTGCATGAGCTATGAGGTTGCTCTTGGTAGTAATGATGCCATCAGCCTCAGTGCTGTTTTTGATAAAATCAAGGCACACATCCTTGGAGTTATTAAGGCCGGTTATCAGATCCACATGCACCATGGCAACCTTGCCGGCCTCCTTGATCCTGTGGACTATTCCCGGGATGGTGCATATATCTCCGTAGAGGACAAATATGATCTCCACATCCTCCGTCAGAGCTGTATCAAGTCCCTTGTCATCCTTAACCGCTGCTATGATGGGATTGATCTCTATCTTGTTAATAAATTCACGATTTTTCATCTTTATTCAGGCAAATAAAAAAAGAGCATTCAAAGGAAAATGAGGTTCCCCCTCATTCAACCCTTACTCTTTTCTCAAGGCTCTCTATAAATTTGTTAATACACCAGGCTGTCTCGTTCATGTTGTCCACCGTAAAAAAAATTACCTAAAATCAGAAATAACGACTATCGGTCAGTTCCTTACGACAAAGTAATCATATCGCCTCTTTGTGCAAAATGCAATAGCTTGGTTTATACTTTTTTTATTTTTTGTACTTATTAACAAAAATAATGCACAACTTTTAGACGATAGTGACATTTAATCTATATTTTTTGCACAATCAGTTTTGAACAGCAATCCGGAACCTTTGGATAAGTTGTCACTTACACATTTTCCTGTTTGAATGAGTCAGGAATTAGATAAAAGCAGTTCCTCTTTCGCAGGCCCTTTGCGGCGGCCGGTACTCGGCGAGGTATTTTCGAGCCTAGTACCGTTGCCAGACGCAATGGAGTGCAAACGTGCCAAGAAGAGGAATGCTTTTATCTAATTCCTGACGGAGTATAAAGTTCAAAAAAGTATGATATACTGACGGTATGAACAACTTTGCTTATATGGTGGAATGCGCAGACGGCTCAGTCTACTGCGGCTACACCAACGATCTGTCAAAGAGAATAAAGGCCCACAACAGTGGCAAAGGCGCCAAGTACACCAGGTCACGTCTTCCGGTAAGGCTCATCTACTTTGAGGAGTTTGACACCAAGGAGGAAGCCATGAGCAGGGAGTGGCACCTCAAACAGCTAAGTCACACTCAAAAGAAAAAGCTCTCGGAGAACTTTACCGTTCCCGAGAGCTTCTAAAACACATTGTTATCCCTTTGCATCGTCCTCTTCCTCTCCCACTGCCTCGTAGGCCGTGTAGAAGGTCTCAACCCGGTCAAACCGGTAGTAGGCATCACCCCTTATGGTGGCGCCACTGCCCGGATCCAGACATACTTCATCAGTGTTCTGGGGGATCATCCACATACAGTCCACCAGCTCTTTTCCGTCAAAAAACAGCACATAGGCATCCACCTTGACCTTGACGGAGCTTTCATTTTCTGCTGTGAGAAACGCACAGGCTCCATTAGTTGCTGTATATACACTGACATCCCGGGACATATCCTTCTCATAGGGTTCTCTCTTTGTTATGGAAAACTCGTAGGCATCAGGTATATTGCCGCCCAGCTCTCTCTTGTCAAACCTTCCCTCAAATACAAACAAAGAACCGTCCCTTACCACCTCTACGGTCTTCTCTGACCGGGCAAGCTCATCTCCGTCAGCATTTCTTGCCTTGAACACGCACTCATATCTGACAGCTTCCCCGGACTTGTTCTGAAGCACCAGAACAGGATTGCAGTTGTGGTCATCCTCCCTGAAATACTGGGCAATGAGAAGTGTTCCCACAGGAAGGCCTCCATAGGAGGGCATATCATCGTCAGAAGCGCCAACGCTTATGATGCCGCCCTTGTTCCTGTCCTCCTGCCTGATACTGTCAAGGCTCTCAAAGATACTCTCTGTCGGCGGATTAAGATCCGGGATCCCGCCCTGTGAACTCTTATCTTCGGAATTTACATAGACCATTTCATCCCCGGATGGTTCTGCCATTTCTTCTGCCGTGGGCTCATCAGCAGCTTCCTCCAAAGAAGCTTCCTGCGCAGGAGCATTCTCATAGGCCTTTTGCGAAGTTTCATCAGGAGTACTATTATTCTTACTGCCCTTTGCGGTAGAAACACCTCCCCTGTCCAAATAGTTACTGTAAAGAATACGCACAAAAACATTTCTTCCTTCAGGATCCCTGTCAGGAAGTGAAAAGCCAAAGGTATTAAAGTACATGATAAATGGCAGGATCACCCCCACGAGGGAAATGGCCATAACACGGACGCCCGCTATTGACCTTTCGCGCAAAAAGAGCTTTATGCCCCACACCAGTGTGAAGGCGCAGATAATACCTCCCACCAGAAAGAAGGACAACAAAAGGCCCAGTATTGAGATTATTAATGCAATTGTAGTCATATGCATGAAAGTCCCCTCATTTTTCTGTGCATATTTTACAAAAATGTTCGGCTATGAAATGTCAATACTTGTATATTAAAAAAATCATACTACAATATATTGTAGTTAGAGAAGTAAATGTTTTTTCGTTTTTGTTTTGAGGAGGATATGGAAATATGACAAGCGTTGCGACTATGGAAGCTTTGGATCTGAGTGTAATCCGCAACATTCTTCGTTCTATGATCAATGAACACTGGTCAGTGTCAGAGGCTCTTGACGAGTATGACGTTCCGCAGGAGCTCAGGGATGAATACGAACAGCGTATTGCTAAATGCTTTATTGATTAAATATCTTTGATAAGATCAAGCCCCACATCATACACCCTGCCCTCGGTGGCATCCTTAAGCCATTCAGCCATGGATATTCCATTTTGCGTAAACAGCGTAAAATGAGGTTCCCTTACGCTGGTATGCACGGTGCCACCCATGGTTATGATCGGGATCTTCCAGTCGTTAAGGAATATTCCGAAATAGGGAGTTATATCTTTTAATTCATGTACCATCTCTTTTAACTGCCCGGAGTACTCTCTCTGGATATCCCCATCACTTTCGTATTTATGATTGATAATATCATTGTAATAGGCACTGAGCAGATAATCCCGCACAGAGCTTGAATATAGATATCTGAATCTGTCACCGAATCTTGAATAAAGATCCCTGTACCAGTCCAGGGTGATATTCTCACTCTTTATTGGCTTCCAGACAGACTCCTTGCTCTGCCAGATATTCCTGGCAGTCTTTCTCCAGTTCTTATAAAGAAGCTGTCCCGAATCAGAAAAAAGGGTTATGTTTCTGGCCTTTGGATAATAATCCTCAACCACCTCTCCCGCCAGTGCAGGCACTGCAAAAGCACCGGCAGAATTACCGGCGATAAGAAGGGTCTTGGGATTGGGAAAAAGTTCTTTAGCCACCTTCATGCTCTGAAGGAAATTCACATAGCCATGGAAATGAAGCACCTCATCCCTGCCATCTTCTGTCTTGTAGGGGTAATCGTTGTTGCCCACATGGAAATCACCGGTGGCGTAGGTGATGACCACAAAGCTCCAGTCCCTGAAGGGGTTCTTGTCGGTGGAAATGTCAGTGATGCCAACATTTATGTTCATGATCTGGGTAAAGGGCCTTAGGTTGTTCCAGTAATAATTGGGCTGTCCGGCAGCCACCTTTCCACCTGTCACAGGTCTTGCTGCAGTGTATTCATTCCAGGCAACGCCTCCCCCTGAAAAGAAAACACAGAGCTTATCAGGATCCGCCAGTTTGACATAGATGTAATATTCGGATCCGTCTCCCGAGAGCCCCTTGTCCAGGGGAACCCTGTACCAGACCATCTTCTGGGGGTCCTGCGGAAGGTCAGGAGCCTTAAGGGCAGAGTTTTCAATGGCTTTGCCTATCCTCTCCTCCACAAAATCCCCTGCCTTTGAAGCAAAGACAATACCTGCTTTTAAATTTCTTTTATTAAGCCTGTTCTTTAAGCTCATATGTTAAACATTTTCTCCGATGCATTTTTAAGGTCCCTGAACCTGAATATCACCAGGGCAGCTATAAGTATCAGGTAGAACATGATGCTGCTGGCTGCTGGCCAGGGCAGCGTGTTCATGCCATTTTTTATGCAGATGATCTGCAAAAGAGCCATCACAAAATCAAATACGATGTAGAGAATGTACTCATCAAGTCTCAGCTTCATGATGGTGGCCGCCACGATTGTTGCAATGGCAAGACCGATGAGAGTCATGGGTATCATCCAGTTGACACTCCAGCCATAGAAACCGGTCCGAAGATCCACATAAAAATCAACCACTATGGCCACCAGAACCTCAAAGGTGATGACCTTTATTATGTTGTTCCTAAGATACATGGTGGCAACTATGTCCGCCCAGGCCACCACAAGTCCCAGGATCACGGGACCTATAAAGGAATAGCGCCCCTCAGTCATGATATTCACGGTTCCGAAAACGATCTCTGCAACGATAAAGATGAAGGTGCAGACCTTCAGAAAGGTTATACTTGAGATTCTTTTTCTGGCAAGAACAGGAAATGCATAGTTCTCATCTCCTTCTGTCTCAGTAAGCTTTCCCTGACACAGAGGACAGCACTCCTTCCTGCCTCTTATCCTTATATTGCATTTATTGCATATCTGCATGTCTGTCTCCTCTGAATTCGTCGTAATCATTGGTGGCAAGCTCAACCTCAAGTCCCTCCTTAGTCAGGCACCTGAAGAAATTAAGCATTGTCTTGTGGGTCTTGTATGGTGATACCTCTCCGAACACCATCCTGTCCTTGAAGGAGCATACGCAGACCTGCTGTGAAGAAGCCGTCATAAAGGCGCTGAACCTGTCTATATACTCCTGCGTCTCAGCCGGCATCTTGATCTGTCCAAGATTTGACATTGAAGTGGTGACACCCTTTTTGGCAGCCCTGTCAAAGTAGCCTATGGCAAAATCCTTAATGGGGAGCGGCACCATCTTGATGGCAAGATTGTGCTCAAGGGTCGAATAGGAATTCATGGTCTTTTCAATATTTTCAGGTGAAAGCTTCTCCTTGAAATCCCTGGCCACGGGATCGATTATGCTCTTTAATTCCCCGTCGTAGTCCTTGGGATCAAACTCTATATTGATGACGCCGAAAAAGTTCCTGGCTGTACCGCTCTTGTAGAACTGTCTGAGGTTCACGGGGACACTTACCACCACCGGTCTCTTCTTCTGATATCTGTTCATGCCAAGTATTACAGCCTTGATGTACAGTGCAACGCACATTACACCTACAGTGGTGTTGTACTTGTGGGACAGCTCCAAAAAGCCGGAAGAAGATACGCACCCTTCCAGAAGATGCGGCAAAAGGTTGTCATCCACTTCTCCGCTCACCTGATAGGCCCTTACAGACTTCATCTCATTGAGCTGTCCAAGGCCTTTTTGCTTGGCATAGTTACCCTTGAAGGCATCCTCATTCTTTTCCTCTATGGAAAAATCATCCACAGGCTTGATGTCGTCTCCCAGGTTATGCTTGAGCTGAAGATAGCGGATTATCATGGTCTTAAAGAACATAAAGGCTCCGGTTCCGTCCGCCAGGACATGGAACATCTCCAGGTTTATCCTGCGCCTGAAATAATTGACCCTGTAAAGAAGCCCCTTCTTGCCCCTTATATAAAGAGGCAGACATGCAGGGGAATTTTCTTTTTCCACCACTGCCCTTAAGTTGCTGTCCTCCAGGTAATACCAGAAGATCCCCCTGTGAAGTACACAGTTAAAAAAAGGAAACTCCTTGGCGGTCTCATCCAGCGCCTCCTGAAGCACATCCTGATCCACATCTTCCGTAAGTTCACAAGTGAGCCTGAAAACACGGGTATTGGCTCCCCTGGCCGTTGAAGGTACAATCTTGGCCGCATTGTCAAGTCTGTACCAGTTTGCTTTCTTGTCCATTTCAAATTATTCCTTTGTGATTCTCTCTGTAACTATATCCATACTGCCCCTGCTCATCCTGTAGATAACGTCCTCAAGAGTGATGAACTTCTTGTTGCGGATGAACTTGAGGTATCTGGTGGTAAAACGCATTTTGATGCCCTTGTCCTCTATCCCTGCATTGACCTTGTCCTGTATGGTATTGCAGGTGTCAGCAGGATCGCTGGCCATGTTCTTGCTGAGGATACATAAAAGAGTTCCCGCAGTTCGTACAAAACCCTCGCAGTTGGGGTCATCGGAGACGTCCAAAGACTGCAGCGCACCCACAGACCATTTCTTCAGGCTGTGATAGATGCCGTACTCGCAGTCCAGCTCTACCAGCTTATCATTAATGCCGTCATAAAGCCAAACTTCATTGCCCTTTACGAACATGTCCCTGACCTGGAACAGGCTACCCTCAAAGGGAAAAGATATCCCTGCATTTTCGCAGCCGGTGAGCATGATGTTGGCATTTATCTGAATAGGTTCATCGGAGGGCTCAGGAATGTCATCCCTTATTTCCTGCATCTCCTCCTCAGCCTTCTGTGACTCTTTTTCAAATGCTATATCTGCACCGGGGCCCTCTATCCTCTTATTCTCAACATGTCCAATCCTGTAGCCCGAGCTGTCCGGAGTCAGTACCGTAAACCTGTCGGTATTGCACTCCTCAAAGGGCCCGGCAACGGGATGGATCCCGCGTTTTCTTCCAAAGTAATCCCTGTCAAAGGATATGGCCGATCCGTCAGGGTTCTCAAATCTCTGTTCCGGTTCAAAGGCTATACCTAAGACATCGCTGTTAATGGGCATGGTGAAGTTCCTGGGCAGGTACTCATAAAGATTGGTATGGATCGTATATCTGCCGTTGTCCTCATCCACGTAGAGACTGATCCTGTGGTCATTGTCCACGTGACAGCAAAGCTCACCGTCGCAGCACCTTGCACCGTTGTAGTAGGCGTTACCGCCTGTGTAAACGGGAAGTCTGTCATAGTAAATATCGTTGGAACCGTATAGCCTGCAGGCATTGCCCCTGAAGGATCCAAAATACTCCGAAGATGTCGGGAAATGATTATAGGGAGCTGTTCCGCATATAAAGTTATTGAGATCCATGGTATCCGTATTATGGGCAACACAGTAGTCCAGAAGATCCTGCCTTACCTTCTTTTGTATGAAGATATTGTTGTAAAATCTCGCATCACCGTGAAGGATGGTCATGAATCCCGCAATCTTTGTAGAGTGAGGCACATGATAGGGAGTATATCTGTCAGTGCTGTGCTTCTTTCCAAGATTGCCGGTACCCTGTCCCACATAGGTAAAAGAGCCTGCGATGAGGTTGTGAACAAAGGCAATCCCCTGTGTACTGATCCTTGCCGCTATATCCGACAAAAACAGGTTGTGGTCAAGAAGTGTAGGTCCATGGGAAACCTCAACAAAAATATCCTCTCCCAGGGAAAGACTGTCCTCTATGACGGTGCCAACGGGAGGTATGTTGTCATGGAGGAAATTCTGTGTAACTCTGGTGCCCTGTGCCTCCCAGTCCAGCCATATGCCCCTGGTGCAGTGATCTATATGATTCCTTCTGATGACGGTATCAATGGCGGCGTGGAGCTTGATGCCTCCAATCTCCGCTCCCCGAAGGTTGTGCTTGTTGTTTATATGATGAATGTGGTTGTCCTCGATGATACAAAAGGCTCCGCCCATGTGTCCAACGATACCGGTCTGGCCGCAGTCATGTATGTCGCAGCGTCTGACCACGTGGGAGCCGACCGTTTCCTTATCCCAGCCTTCATTTACCGCCTGGCATACAGCATCCCTCTGGGTCTGGGTCCCATCCTTGACCCATGTGGTGGTCCACTTGTTGTTGCTGCCCTTCTGATAATACTTGCCAAGAGATATGCCGCTGCACTTGGACTCATAGATGTCGCAGTCCTCGATGACCCATCCCTTAGACCAGTGCGGCCCCACCATTCCGATCTGCTCTGCAGTGGGAGGCGCCCACTGGGTGGCAGCACATCTGACGGTAAAGCCCTTTAGGGTGATGTAGCTTATACCTGTCACCTCAGGGTAAAAGCAGGCTTTCCTGACAGCGATCTCCACGTTTTCCTCATTGGGATCCCTGCCCTGGAAATTGGCGTAGATAATGGTGTTGCCCTCTTCCTGGGCAGTAAACCAGACATACTCGGAATACTCCGGCTCCCAGCTTCTTGTATCCCTGTTTGGATGCATACAGGAAGAAAGGTCAAAGACTTCAAGCATTGACCTGTTATCCAAATATACTTCGCCTGTGTGTGGATTGTTGTCTGACGTGTCAAACCAGTCGCCGTGAACTGTTGTGACATAGGGGTTGTAATCCCCAAAGAAACTGTTTGGAATACGCACCCGGTGGAGATTCTCGAATTTCTCCCAGCCTGTAAGGCGCTCCGCTCCTGTTATGACGGCCTCACCCTTCGAAGTGCTGATAAATCTGATCCTGTCTTTTTCTGTGCCTGAATATGCAGGTCTTACCCACTCTCTGTAAATTCCGGGAGCTACAAGTACATCGTCTCCGGGCCTGGCTGCAACAGCCGCCTCCTGGATAGTCTTAAAAGGGTGCTGGATCGAGCCGTCACCGCTTCGAAGCACATCCCCCGATACATAAAGTAGCATACCCATCGCCTCCTTAAAATATGATATGATACAAAGGTATTATGATGTAAACACCTTTGACCCTATATATCATAATATAGCACAAAAGATGCCAGGCGGCGTAAGGAGAACACCATGGGAAGAATGAAATTCATATATGCAATAGCAATCCTGTCCGCATTCATGCTGACAGGAGTACTGATAAGCTTTCTTAATTCTTTATTTTAAGCCATATTGAGCTTCTTGTTCTGATACAGATCCGAATCCGCCCTGGCTATGAAGGCCTGCAGAGAAATTGGCTGCTGATAGTCATACTGGGCGATACCGATGCTTATCGGAATGTCATAGGGCGTAGCGTCCAGATCAGTGGCTCTCTTGAGATTGTTCTTGATCTGGTCTGCCAGCCAGGACGCCTCTGCCCTGTAGTTCATCTCAGCCACAACCACAAATTCATCTCCGCCGTACCTGGACACAAACATTCTGCTTCTTGAACCCTGGCAGGCCTCTTTGATGGAGGATGCCACTCTGTTGAGAGCTCTGTCCCCTTCCGCATGTCCGTAGGCTTCATTAATGTCCCTTAGTCTGTCAATATCCACCATGATCAGAAAAAGACTCACTCCCTGCTCTTCCGTCTTCATCTTTTGAACAAGATACTTGTACATCTGATTCCTGTTGTTGGTCTGAGTCAGAGGATCAATGGAGATCATATTATCCTGTGTGGTTATGTAGACATACAGAACCGCAGCCAATGCACCGTAGCACAAAAACGGGATTCTCCAGAAGATCGCCTGCAATATTCCAAGAAGGATAGGCGTTATGGGGAAGATACCTATCATAAAATAGATATTTCTTTCAACATATCTGTCCTTATCGGCATATCTGCGAAAGGCCTTCACGGAAGCAGCCAGCATATAAGCAAAGGGAACGATGACAAGGATCAGATAGAATCTGCCGTTTACCAGCTCCCCGTTTTCATCCACATAAAATACCAGCCCGGTCCTGAAGGCTGTGATCACAAGTAGTGATGAGATCAGCGCAGGTATGGCCAGAAGGTGCCGCACCAGGTTATTCTCTATCATGTCGTCCCGCTGCAGGGTCTCCGAGACAATATACCAATAATAGGACGCTATACTTATCAGAATATAAGTGAAAATATTGGACAGATACAAAAGCGATGGCGAATCGCCAAAGACCTTGCCGTCCACAAGAGCCCAGAAAATCTCGGCCGCAAAATAGAACATCAGAATAACAACAAGATTTCCAAGATATATTTGAGAAGCCTGCTTGTTGACGCCTTTTATGATCTTGAAAAGAATCAGGGCAAGAAGAAGCATGCAGGCAACATGAGCCTCTATGTAGTAATATACGTAAGCCAAAACAGTTCCTCCCCGTAAACAATACGTGAAAAATATTTTATCATAAAAACCGTACAAGTTACTCTCTGTCACATATAGTTTATGAATAATTTATTATTTTTTTATATTTCTCATTAATCAACAAAAGGAAGCCTTACGCTTCCTTTTGCTCACGCCCCGCCTGCTATGGCCTTCAGGGCTTCAAATTCCGAATCATACACGCCGCCCATGGCTTCCACCTCTTCCCAGGTATACCAGGATCCGGAGAGCTGCACTCCCCTGATGGACACATCGGTGGCTATCACCATAAAGGGCTTGTGGTTAACCACTATATAACAGGTTCTGTTAAGACCAAAGGGTGTTACGAAAACATGCCCGGTGTCTATCAGATGATTCAATTGATCTATAGAGATGTTTTTGGATAATGGCACAGTCTTAAGCATGCTTCACCTTCCTATAGATTCAATTATACTATCATGTTTTTTTAGTGTAAATTCGTTTATATTTATTTAAGATTTCAAAAAAGAAGCCCCCTGTTCATAAGTCAGGAAGCCTCTGTTTAAAGCTATTATTTTTCAAAGAGGAATTTCTCAGGCAGACTTACATTAAAGTCCTTGGCCAAATGCCTGAAATCATCGGGAGTTATGGTCTGTCTCTTGGCATTTGTCATGGAAAGAGTCTTTACAAGGATCTCCGCTGACTTCTCAACGGTGTGCATAAGACCGAAGGTAAGATCAAAGTCCTCTCCTGCAGCGAACATTCCGTGATGAGCCCAGATAGCCACATCATACTTCTCCATGAGCTTGCTGGTCTCTACAGCGATCTGCCTGCCGCCGGGAACCATCCAGGGCACAACGCCGATTCCGTCGGGGAATACAACGGGGCACTCGGTTGCCATCTCCCACAGCTCTCTTGTGAAGGCCTCATCTGTAAGAGGAAGCACAAAGGTAAGTGCAATGGTGTTGGTGGTGTGGGCATGGTAGATAACCCTGTATCTGCCGTCTGTAACGCGCTTTTTAACCTCATGGTTCATAAGGTGTGAAGGAAGCTCTGAGGTGGGTCTTGCTTCTCCCAGAAGCCCCCACATGATGCGGTACTTCTCTCCCTTATCATCTATCTCAATGATCCCGAAGCTCTCTGCGGGCTTGATGATAACGTTCCTGAAGAACTTGCCTGAGCCTGTAACCATGAAAAACTCTCCTGCAAGGTCGGGAACTGTTGTGCCGATCTCCTTCCACTCGCCCTCAGTAAACTCCTCTTTTACCATATCAACTTCTTCCGGCTTCATTCTGTAGGAGAGGTTGCCGCCGTTTCTCTCATGCCAGCCCTGCTCCCAGCCGTCATTTGCCATACGTATAAAGCCCTGTGTAAATTCTGCATCTAAAACTTTCATAATTTAACAAATCTCCTCTTTTATATTTATCAAACTGATCAGTTTCTCTTGGAAAGAACTTCCTTTTCGTATCTCTCCACTTCCTCAAACCACTTGCCATCCTCAGGAGCGCCGCACCTTGCGCAGTACTCATTCCATACGTCTCCGAAAGGCATTGTCTTGAGTTCTTCCTGCATTACCATGAGCTTTGTGAAGTTGGAGGCATCCTGAAGTGCCTTGAGCTCCTCATGGGGTGTAAGAAGCGCATTCAAAAGAGCTTTCTGTGTGTTCCTGAAGCCTGTTACCCAGGCGCTGATCCTGTTGATGGAAGCATCAAAGTAATCAAGAGCCATGAATACCTTACCATCAAGTCCACCGCAGCGCACGATCTCCTTGGCGATCTCTTTGGTCTCATCATCAAAGAGAACTACGTGATCGGAATCCCAGCGTACAGGCCTTGTGATGTGAAGGGCGATGTTGGGATAGAAGGACAAAAGTGCGGGTATCTTGTCACTTACAACCTCCGTGGGATGATAGTGGCCGTTGTCCATAAGAGGAATGCACTTGTCTGAGTGAGTTGCTGCAAAGGAAAGTGTAAACTCAGCACTTCCTACAGTATAGGACTCAACTCCGATTCCGAATACCTTGGACTCTACGCAGGGCTTAACCTTATCAAAGTCGAAGGGCTCTTGGAGGATCTGTTCGATTGAATCCTTGTATCTGTCCCTGGGTCCCTTTCTGTCAGCGGGAATGTCCTTAAAGCCGTCTCCGGTCCAGATGTTCATAACGCAGGTCTCACCAAGCTCCTCGGCAAGATACTTGGATATCCTGATGGATGCCTTGCCGTGCTCGATCCAGAACTTTCTTGTCTCCTCGTCGGGAGAAGAAAGAGTCAAGGGGTCGCATTTGGGATGTGAAAAGAAGGTGGGGTTAAAGTCGCAGCCCAGCTTTCTCTCCTTGCAGAAGTCCACCCACTTTTTGAAGTGCTTGGGCTCAAGCTTGTCTCTGTCTACCCATCCGCCGTTCTCATCATCAAAGATGGCATAGCTGGCGTGAAGGTTCATCTTGGCTCTACCGGGAATGAGCTTTAATACCTCATCGATATCTGCCATGAGCTCCTCGGGAGTTCTTGCCCTTCCGGGATAATTACCTGTGGTCTGGATACCGCCTGTAAGGGGCTTATTGGGGTCTGTATCAAAACCTCTTACATCATCTCCCTGCCAGCAGTGAAGGGCTATCTCAGCCTCCTTAAGCTTTTCGATAGCTTTTTCGGTGTCGATTCCAAGTGCTGCATATTTCTCTTTTGCCTGTGCGTAACTCATTGTTGTTTTCCTCCGTTTGTATTATTTCACATTTATGGTCTGTACTCTTTTATCTCAAAGCTCTTAAATACCGCATCTCTTGCTTCCTGAAGGTCTTTAAACTCGCCTTCCCCAATCATCTGAATAATTAGATTGCCGATGGCAGTTCCCTCTATGGGGCCTGCATAGACTGTAAGACCTGTGCTCTTTGCAGTAAGCTCATTGAGGTAGGCGTCCTGACATCCACCACCGATGATATTTACACCGGTGATCTCTTTGCCTGTTATTGCAGAGATCTCTTTGACCGTATCTGCGTAGCACCTCGAAAGGCCTCTGTAGACACACTGCATGATCTCCCCCACCGTCCCGGGAACAGGCTCGCCCTTTCTTTGGCAGTGCTCCTTGATGGCATCTATCATGCTCTCAGGAGAAAGAAATGCATCATCGTTGACATCTATATCAGCCGCAAAGTCCTCACACTTTCTCGCCTCAGCTATAAGGTCCGGGAAGCTGTAATTCCTGCCCTCTGCATATTTGCTCTTCCGGCCTTCAACGTACTCAGTTCCGTTAAGCTCTCTTCTTATGGACTGGATGATCCAAAGGCCCATGATGTTCTTAAGGAACCTGTATCTGTAGAAGGCTCCACCCTCGTTGGTAAGGTTTTGCTTTTGTGCCTCCAAAGTGGTGATGGGCTCTTTGTTCTCAAGGCCCAAAAGACTCCAGGTACCGCTTGATAAAAATACCGATGAATCATTTCTGGCAGGAACGGCAAGGAAAGCAGATCCCGTATCATGGGTGGCAGGCATGATCACCCTGCAGTTAAAGCCGACCTTGTCCTGAATCTCTTTGGAAAGATCTCCCAGCACCGTACCGGGCATTGAAAGTTCCTTAAAGAGCTTCTCCGGAAGACCCAGTCTTCTTATTATCTCCATGTCCCAGGTCTTGTCCGCAGCATTAACCAGATTGGAAGTAGTAGCGTTGGTGTATTCCTGTTTTTTGACTCCTGTAAGTCTAAAGCCAAGGTAATCAGGGATCATCAGAAGGCTCGAAGCCTTACTAAGCTGCTGAGGATCCTCTTTTTTAAGGGCCATGAGCTGGTATATGGTGTTAAAGAGCTGTTTCTGAATTCCGGTTCTCTCATAGAGCTCTTTCTCATCGATGAATTTCGTAACTTCCGCATCCATGCCCTCGGTGCGCAGGTCTCTGTAGGCAACCGCATCGCCTATCATGTTGTCGTTCTCGTCAAGAAGAACATAGTCGACGCCCCAGGTGTCGATTCCCATGGCTGTGGGGATCATGTCTTTGGACTTACAGATCTTAAGTCCCTCAATTATCCCGTTAAACAGGTTGTCCACGTCCCACACAAGATGACCGTTTTTCTGAAGCTGGTGATTGTCAAACCTGTGCATCTCTTCAAGCTTAATGGTGCCCTCTTCAAACCACCCCATGATGAGACGCCCGCTTGATGCTCCAATGTCAATTGCAAGATAATATTTATTCATATCGAAACCTCAATACATTTTTAAGTTATAATGCTATAATATTGGACATCAGGGTGTTTTTCTAGAACGAAACCCAATTAAAAAAAGGACCTTATTTGACATCATATAAGGAGATATCTAATGAGAAAAGAAATCCTGGACATGATCAGCAGACTTACCCCCGAGGAACAGCAGCTGATCTCCGGCAAAACCGACATATCAAAAGAGCTCTACACCTCCGAGGACGAATTCGTCATCGACAGCGCAAAGCTCCTTGAAAAAGGCAAGCTCATCGCCCTTCGCCCCCACACCAGATTTGCCTATTTTCCTGTGCATCGGCACAACTATATCGAGATGCTGGTGATGCTTAAAGGGAATCTGACCACCAAGATAGTGGACGGTGATACATTGTTCTTGTCTGAGGGGGATATTCTTCTTATGAACCGCCATGCAAGGCATGAGCTTATGCCCTGCAGTCAGGATGATATAGCAGTTAACCTGATAATCCTGCCTGAGTTTTTCTCCCGAAGCGATATTTCCTACGACAAAGAGAATGTGCTAAGAAGCTTCATCATATCCTCGCTCTCTGATAAAAAGAAAAACAGCGACTATCTCCTCTATCATACAAAGGGGATGATCGCTGTGGAAAACCTTCTTGAAAATATAATATGGACACTGACCTTAGGCCGCGGCGGCATGAACCAGATAGTCAATACAACCATGGACCTACTTCTTATGAACCTCTCTGCCCTCTCCTCAGACACATTAAAGGACATGGGTTCCAAGGGTCAGGCAGTCACCATAAGTGCACTGGAATACATCGACCACAATTACAAGGACGGAACATTAGAGGAGCTTGCCGAGAGAACCGGCTACTCCACCGCTTACCTCAGCCGCCTTTTAAAGAGCCACACAGGCAGTAACTTCAAGCAGCTTCTGCAGACAAGGAAGCTCCAGCAGGCCTCCTATTATCTGGAGAACACCACCCTCACAACTGAGAAGATCATCGAGAAGATCGGCTATGAGAACAGCGCCTACTTCTATAAGAAATTCTCAGAAAAGTACGGCTGCTCCCCAAGAGAATACAGGAAAAAGCTGTGAATTCCCGGCCCCATCATTGAAGTTCAAATGAGAGGATCTTAAATCTTCCCTTTCCTTCATAGCCTAAATACAGCGCTTCCCTGGCGGAAAGGCCGCCGGGCAGCTCTCCGGTATATTCTCTAACGAGTCTGTCACCTGAAGATACCGGAATTTTGAGGATTGCCCTGCCCTCCTCGTAGTTTCGTATGGTTATGGCTCCGGCTCCCTTCCCCGACATCTTTACTGTGATCTTTTTCGTTCCCGTAAGGTCAAAGTACTTGAATCCGGCTGTGGCTCCGTCGCAGAAATTGGCAATGTACTGGTTATCTCCGCCCTCTCTGTCGCCTCCGTCCTGAGTAAGGTAAGGCGTATTACCCTTTCTGTGCTTTAGCATGGAGAGAAATCTCGTGCCATCCCTTCCATAGAGGTTACAGGCCATATACGCAGGATAGCTTCCTTTTCCGGGAAGCGGCCCCTTGCTAAAGCCCTTACTTGTCATCTCCGCCTGATAGAACCTTCCGTTTTCAAATCTTATCTCTTCTGCGCAGGCCTGTCTCGATGACTGCTTTCTGTTTGTCTGTCTGTGGTAAAAGACAAAATATCTTTCACCTATCTTAATAAGGCTCCCGTGGGTGTTTCCGGTATTGTTCCTGGCGTGCCTGACATCCGATATCCCTGAAAGGCCGATGTCACCGTTAGAAACCAGCACTCCTCCAAATGAAAAGCCTCCCATGGGGGAATCCGATACGGCATAGCACAGCTCATGGCTGTTCAAAGAGCTGTAGATGAAATAATACCTTCCATCAAACTTCCTCATGGAACTGGCCTCTAAAAAAAGATGTCCTGCATATCCTTTTTCATCGCCGTCTTCCCTTGATCCTACTCCGATATAGACAGGTCCCTGCTTTACAGTAAGCATATCTGAAGGTTCTATTTCAAAGCACATGGGTCCTTTTTTAGTGGGCTTATTTCCCATGAGAAGAAGCGGATTGTCATCCTGAGCAAAACCAACGTACATGTAGAGTCTGCCGTCATCATCCATAAGCATTCCCGGGTCAAACATAAAGGGTTCGCCCTTAAAGCCCACAGGTACACCATCCGGATACTTCACATCACCGTAGTACTTATATCTGCCGGCAGGAGTATCACATACTGCCACCGAGATTTTCTTTGTTCCACCCATGAAATAATAAAGATAAAATCTCCCATCGGGCCCCTTAACCATGTCAGGAGCTGCCAGGCCGTAAAGAAGCTTTGGCCATCTTGCATTTGGATCCTGCTCTCTTTTATAGATAACCCCCTCATATCTCCAGTCAGAGAGGTCTTCTGCCGGTGCGGACCAGCACACATAATCTCCCAGACAAAAGCTCATTCCGTCAAAGAGATCATGGGATCCGTATATGTAAACCCTGCCGTCAACAATGTGCGGCTCCGCATCCGGTACATATTCCCAGCTTGGAAGATATGGATTTAAACTAATCTTATTCATTGCTGTTCCCCTGATATTTTTAAAACGGGATGAGAAAGACCCCATCCCGTTTTAAAGACCATTATATGTTATCTGTCAAATCGCTTATTTATTTGATAGGAACCCAGATTCCCTGCTCTTCAGCCTTCTCAACGATCTTGGGTGTATCACCTTCCATGAAGCCTGTCTTGTCCTCAGTTACAGCGCCGTTCTCAAGAACAGCAACCTGCTCATCACCGTAGAAGTTGCAGTGAACCTCATACTTCTTGCCGTCTGATGATCTTGAAACTGTTGCCACAAACTGTGCTCCGATATCTGCGATCTCATAATCAACCAGAGTGTAATCAGCATACTCTGAGTTGGGGTCATACTCCTTTGTAAGTCCAAGGCCGTCAAGAGCTGCCTGAGCCTCAGCCTTGGCCTCTGCTGAAACCTCTGTTGAAGCGCCGCTTCCGGATCCGCAAGCTGTAAGTGAAGCTACTGCCAGTGTTGCTGCCATCATTACTGATAAAATCTTCTTTTTCATTTCCCTGATTTCCTTTTTAATTCCGCTATTTTTACCTGCAGTTTCCTGCGTCTTTCTTATATTCTGTACTTTACCATTCACAAAAGCCCTGTGGCCGCGGCCTTCGTGAACGGTAAGTTTTTTTACACCAATTGCACGAATCAGGCTTCGCTCTGGGTCTGGGGCATAAAAGATGCCACAATTGCAACCACCATGGATCCTGCCATAAGAGCCCCTGAAATAATGAGCGCAATTACCGTGCTGATATCATCAAGTCCTGAAACAACGTATCCAAGCTGATTGACCATGGGGTTTACAGCCCAGATGACTGCAGTTGCCGACAGAAATGCGATGACTGCCGGAGCAAGTGTTGTGACAAGGCTGTTAACGCCCACAAAGCTTGCAGCAGAAAGAGCTGCTGCGGCAATCAAAAGAACAAATACTACAGGAAGCTTGTACATTACTGCCACATATACAAGGCAGGCTGCCAGTGCAAGGATCCCTGCTATAAGCGTAAAGAATGAACCTCTCTTTTTACCCTGCATCATTACTTATTCTCCTTTCTTCCTTCCCTGATACCAAGGAAAGCAAACAGTATTGTAAGAAGTGCACCTGCAACAGAAACTCCTATGAGCAGCATCTGGTACCAGGTAAGCACGTACTGTATCTTGGTGGTCTTACTGATTCCGTTCATGGCATTTGAGTTTGCCAGATTGTACATCCAGTATTTAAGGGAGTACTTCATCATCTGCTGGAACTGAGTATCCTTGGCTATCTTGTCCTTGGAGGCTGCCATTGTTCCTATTACAGAGCTGTCATAAGCTGAGGTTGTGAGGCAGTTTCCGCCGCCGGCTGCAGTGATGTCACGCCAGTTCATGTACTCTGTTCCGTTGATCATGTCAGTGTTGAACCAGCCTGTGTAGCCCCACTCATTTCTGGCAATATTCACAAGAAGGTTCTTATATGCTCCAGCGTACACAGTACCTGCACGATTGAAGGCTGTCATGATACCCTGGCAGGAATTGGATGACATTACAAGCTGGAAGCAGCGAAGCTCGTTCTCTCTTGCGGCCTGCTCTGTCATGAAGGTTGATACACCGGATCTGTTGGACTCCTGGTGGTTAAACGCAAAGTGCTTGGGCTCCATCTGAGTTCCCTTCTCCTCACCGCCGACACATACGGCTGTTCCGATAAGAGATGTCAGCATGGGATCCTCTGAGTAGTACTCATGGTTTCTTGCGCAGTAAACGGTTCTGTGAAGGTTCATACCGGGAGCAAACAGAGAGCTCTCATTGGACCAAAGGGCATCCTCTCCGAAAAGAAGTCCCTCCTCATAGGCAAGCTCAGCGTTAAAGGTAGCTGCCACCACAGGATCAGTGGGCATGGTAGACATTGTATATGTAGCCTTGTCATCCTTGGCAGTTGTGTAAGTGGCCTCACCGGAATTGGAGGTTGACCATCTGTAGGTATAATCCGCAACCTGATCGGAGGTGTAGCCTATAGGACCGTCGTTGGCGTAGGTTCTGTTAAGAAGAATTGAGTCGATGTTCTCAACGTCATCTCCGCCTTTTTCTATGAACTGTATTGCCTCATCAAGAGTGATCTCATCAACAAGCTTATCCCAGTCAGGGTCGCTAAGGTCCTTTACACCTGCAAAATTACCGCTCTCATCAAGATTTATCATGTCAAGGATCGTAAGGCCGTTATCTGCACCCCAAATCACTCCGTCTCCGTTTGCAGTAAGCTCATAGTTTGCATTGTTAAGACCTGTCATCATTCCTTCCACAGGAGTGATGGAATCCACCGTTGTCCATCCCTTTGTCCAGTCAGCTCTTGTTGTGTACTCAACTGTATCGGGAATGTAATTGTTGATATCCATATCCTGAAGCTGGTTTTCCACGCCCTGGGAATATGTAGTGGAATCAGTTGCTGCCAGGTTCCACTTGATGGCTCGATCTGCGCTTATTGTCTCTTCATCAGAGATCTTTACAAGTCTGTCTGCGCTTCCTGTCTTGTTTGCCAGTACGTTGTTCAGGGCTTCATGAGCTCCGTTACCGATGGCAAAGTAGTAATCTCCTGCCTCAAGTACCCAGGCACCTTCTGTGCCGGATGAGTTTGCTGCATTTTCGTCGTAGCTTGCAAAGTAAGATGCATCAAAAGAAATCTCTACAGTCTCACTCTCACCGGGTTTAAGCTCAGCGGTTTTTCCAAATCCAACAAGCTGTATAGCAGACTTTTCAAGCCCTCCCTCTGTATAAGGAGCCTGAACATAGAGCTGAACTACGCTCTTTCCGGCAACAGAACCTGTATTTTTAACATTTACAGTAGCTGTGCTCTCACCGCCAAGCTCAACATTTACACTCTTAAGCTCCTGCTCAAAGGTCGTATATGAAAGGCCGTATCCGAAGGGATAGCTCACCTCTGATTCGTAGCTCCAAGCCGTTCCATTGGATGCTCCCTCTTTGGATGTGGCATTGCCCTGACCTAAGATCTCATCCTCATATCTTGTCTCGTAGTACTTATATCCATTGTAGATTCCTTCGCCCTCAACCACGAACCAGTCGGATTTATTGTTGGAATCCATGGCATCGGAACCCTTTGAAGTGGATGCGTTTGTGTAGCTGTAGACGCCGAAGTTCACCATGGCAGGTGCAGATGTGGAATCCACTGCATATGTATCAACAAGGTGTCCTGAGGGGCTTGTCACTCCCGTGAGGACGTCCACAACTCCCAAAAATCCATAAGCTCCGGGATTGCCGGTCCACACGATGGCATCTATCTCTCCATCCTGCTTAAGCTCTTCAATCTCTATGGGATTGGATGAGTTGAGCATTACGATGACCTTGCTGCTGTGGGCCTTTGCATTGTCGATCATTGCCTTCTCATATGTAGAAAGAGCCAGAGGCACATCGTAGCTGTCACCGTCTCCCTCAGGAGTTGTCATTGATGTGGAATAATCCGCAGCCTCTGAGCTTCCCCTGGAAATAAAGCATATTGCAACAGTGTTATCTGCAGATGATAAAACATCAGATGTGTAAAGAGAAGGATCCATCTCACCTACGCCGTAGGTTGAGGGATTCTCATATATAGGGCCAAAGCTTGGCTGTATCACCCTCTTGCTGCTGGCCTGAGCTGCATCTGAATTGTAGAGGTCTGTCATCTGTGTATTGATGGTAATTCCTTTTTCCTGTAGTGCCTCAAGGATTCCATAGGACTTCTGACCTGCATCTGCATTGACATTGACAGAAGATCCGATCATGCCGCCAAGCACGGGACTTACACTGTTCATACCCCATACCGTAACCTTGTCAGAGGTACTGATAGGAAGTGCACTCTCCCTGTTCTTTAAAAGAACTGTTCCCTCAGCTCCGATCTGCTGAGCCAGGGCCTCTTTAGCCTCAACCACCTCTGCAAGTGTCCCGTAGGATGACTTGAAATAATCAGTATCCTGACTTCCGTCACCGGTTTCCACCAGCTTGATATTTGTAGTTCCAAGACGAGAGTTGATAAACGCTGCATTTGCATTTACTATAGCCACTCCTCCGATGGCAATAGACATCAGTGAAGCTGTTATCGCGCCAAAACCTCTCCATTTTCTGTATGAATGTTCGCCTTTCATACTTCCCTCCTTTACTCTTCAAAGAAATACTTTTCTCGATTGTCATGTTACCTTAAGTTTCCTGTCAGTGAACGCCTTCTTCGCCATCTGCATGTTTTTTAGCATGAACGGAAGCAGCGTCTGTATTTATGCAAGACCTTTGCGCTTTTTAATCTCTTCCTGCTCCTTCTTTAAGTTCTTTTCCACGGTAAAACCAAGGATAAGAAGCGCGCAGATTCCATAGCATACTGTCTCGATCCAGATGTAGGAAACTGAAAGCGCCATCCTGGCGGAAGCACTCTGAGCACCCTCTCCGAAAACAAGAGTCTGATCAAACCCAAAGGCAGATAAAAGCCCGTTCAGTATGGCTGATCCGATGGGAGTTGCTGCCACCATCAGCGAGGAGTAAATAGACATCGTAAGTCCGTCTGTCCTGAGTCCCGTCTTGTACTCAATGTGGTCAATGACATCAGCCAGCATTGCAAGTATCAGGTAGCACGCCGGGGAAGAACCCAGGCACTTGATTCCAACACCAAGTCCCACCATCACAAGATTCTCAGGGAAAAGACCTGCAATAACTCCTCCGATAAACCCAATTACCAGAAAAATGAATGTGGTCTTTGCTTTTCCGATCTTACCGGCCATTGGCATAACTACCACAACGGCTACGGCCATAGGAACTGCTCCTGCAATGGAAAGAATTGTCTGTGCTATTCCCCAGTCTCCCTTTACCATCTCAAGTCCCACTACCCACTCACAAAACTGTGTCATGGCTCCATTCTTGATGGCGCCGGCCCACTGAAAGAGCATGTAGAAAATAATGATGATCCACCACCACTTCTCTGAGGTGACAGCCTTTAGCTGCTCCTTCATGGTAGCTGTCCTGACAGTACTTTCTTTTTGTGATGGATCCGCCAAAAGGTCCTCTTCAGTAACCCTCTCCCTTGTAAACTTGTACTGGAGGATTATTGTAAGGGCCGTGATAAGTGCCACAAAGATCATTATCATCAGCCATTTGCTGCGGTCATTCTTCAGTATGTTGGATGCCAGGATTGGGAATACCATTGAGCCTGTTCCCATTACTCCAAGTCCCGCTATATTGCTCAGGGATGCAAGTGCACTCCTCTGCTGACCGTTTCTTGTGGACACCGGAACCATTGTGGCGTTGGCTGTGTTATAGATCGGGTAAGCTGCCGAATAGTAGAGATTGTAGGCAATAGCTATCCAGATCATCCTTGCCATTCCATCCGCCGGCACAATAAACATCAGGATTGATGCTATCGAAAGCGTAGCCGCCGATAGGAGTATCCAGGGCCTTGCCTTTCCTGCCAGCACCCTTGTCTTTTCAATAAGCTGCCCCACCACCAGATTGGCTATTATGATGAAGATGGTAGACACTAAAGGCAGCGCCGTCAAAAACGAGTTAGACAGTCCCAGCACCTCATTCAGATACTTCTGAAGCATGCTTGTAAATATTCCCGATGATAAAAGAGCTCCAAAGGGTCCTATAAGATATCCGATAAGCATCTCCGGAAGCCTTACATCTTCTGACCTGACTGCGCTCTTCAATAACGGGCTTGACCAAATATTCCTGCTCATATCTAATTCCTTTCCTTATTTTTCTGTATCCTAATCTTATCAAAAAACATCCCCTGCAACCGTCCTCTGCGGAAACGGTCATTTTTTGGCGCGAACTGCACTCTCGCTCCAGTCCATAACTGTGAGCTTTATCGAAACAGGTCAATTATTGTATAATTGAAGTATATATAAGAAACAGGATAATTTCAGGAGTGATCAGATGCTTAAGCTTGCAATAGTAGACGATGACGCAAATTACCGCAAAGAGATCATTTCTCTTTTGCACAAGTATGAAAGTGAATATAACGAGAAATTTCAGATCGTGGAGCACACAGATGGGGATGAGCTGTTAGAGAACTATAAGCCCGAGCTGGACATCATCCTTCTGGATATCGAGATGGAATTTGTGGACGGAATGACTGCTGCACTAAAGATTCGTGAAGTGGATCCGGACGTTCTGATAATCTTTATCACCAACATGCCCCAGTACGCCATTAAGGGCTACCAGGTAGGTGCTCTTGACTACATCTTAAAGCCCCTAAGCTATTATGCCTTTTCCCAGACCATGAAAAGAGCCATAGGAAGGCGCCAGACCAGTGAAAAGAAATATATAGTTGCGGCAGAGCGCGGCATCAGGCAAAAGATCGATGCCTCCGACATCTACTATGTGGAGGTCATAAACCATGACCTTATCTTCCACACCAGACACGGAGAGATAAACGCCAAGGGCACCATGCGGGATACCATGAAGGAGCTGGAGGGACTTAACTTTTTCCAGTGCAACAAAGGGTATCTGGTGAACCTTGAATATGTTGATGCGGTGACAGGCAGCGACGTCAGCATCGCCGGAGACCTGCTGCAGGTATCAAGAGCCCGCAAAAAACCGCTTATTGATGCTCTGAACGAATACATGAGAAAGATGGGACACTAAAAAGACATGGAAATCCGTTTTATTTCAGATCTTGGTAACACCCCCGGACTGTGGTATGCCATAGCATATTTTCTATCCGCAGTCTTTTTCCTGCACTTTAATCACAACACTCGAAAGGGTCTTAAAAAATGGGCTCCCGTCTGCGCATTGGGAGCATTTCTTATATTTTTCATGCATATCACCACAGGGTGCTATGGGCTTTACTTTGTGTTTGTGATGTGTGTTGTGATAACCTGCTTATACTTTGTCTTTCACCTGTGCCTTGAGGGTGACTTCTGCAAAAGAGCCTACTACACCATCAGAGCCTTCATGCTGGGTGAGTTCATGGCATCCCTGGGCTGGCAGATATTTTACTTCGGGGTAAAGAACAGAGACGTGAAGTTCGATCCTCTTCACCAGTCAATCTCCATGTTCACAGTTTATTTTCTGTTACTGGAAGTGGGTATTCTTATTGAAAGAAAAAATGCCCCCAGGAACAGAGAGCTCATTATCAAAAAGCGTGATCTTATTATGGTCTTTGCCATAATGTTTATTCTCTACAGTGTAAGTAACCTCTCCTACGTTGTGGTGGGCACTCCCTTCACCACACAGAGCACCCCGGAGCTTTTCATTATAAGAACAGTAATCGACTTTACCGCAGTATCTCTCCTTGTGCTCTATCATGAGCTTTGCCTTCAGACCGTTGAAAAGGTCGAGGCAGAGACCCTAAAGAGCATGTACGAGATGCAGTACAGCCAGTACCAGATCCAGGAAGAAAACATTGCCCTTGTTAATCAGAAGTACCACGATCTAAAGCACCAGATCCTTGCCCTGAAGGCAGGCGCATCAGAGGGCGGCAATGAGTATCTGGATCAGATGCTGGATGAGATAAAGCATTACGAGACCAGCTACGCCACCGGCAACAAGGTGCTGGATACCATCCTATCCTCCGAGGCCATGAAGTGTCAGGCCAGGGGGATTGAGCTCACCTGTGTCGCAGACGGTTCGATCCTCTCTTTCATGAACCCCATGGATGTCAGTGCCCTCTTTGGAAACGCCCTGGATAATGCCATTGAGGGAACGGAAAAGGTGGAAAATAAAGATGAGAGGCTGATACACCTCACTGTAGATAAGCAAAGGAGCTTTGTGAGAATATTTGTCGAAAACAGATACACCGGAAACATCAGATTCAGGCACTCTCTTCCTCTGACCAGCAAAGCCGACACCAACTTCCACGGTTTTGGTATCAAGAGCATGAAGAGAATTGCAGAAAAATATGGAGGCTCGATCCAGGCCACCGCTGAGGAAGGCTGGTTCAAACTCTCCATACTTATTCCAACGTGATACTTTCCCCGGGCTTATCCAGATTACATCACTGCCCGGTCTAAGGCCCTTTTACATATTTGCATCAAGAAAACTCATAAGCACTGAGAGTTCTTCATCCGAATACATGATATCCCCTGCGTGGCCGGCGCCCTCCACAATTCTGTAATAGACTCTCTCTTCTCCAGCAAGCTCTTTTACAGTTTCATAAAGCCTTTTTGACTGAAGGATGGGAACCGTGATATCACAGTCTCCGTGTGCGATCCAGAATTTAACCCCAAAGTCTTTTGATACATTTTCAGAAACGTAGCTGAAGATATCGCTGTAGGCAAGCTCTTCATCTGTCATCTGCGAGGTTTCTTTTCTAAGCCAGAAGGATTCAACATCAGAGTAACCGGCTAAGACATCTGTATGAAGCCAGCTGTTTGCGATCTTCACAATAAGCCCCGGGACCTTCAGAGCCTTCCAGTCATCACTTTTATCATTAAGGTCCACCGCGCCGTAGTAATCAACACAGACATCCACTTTTGCAGAGAGCTTCTCGCCGGTCTTCTGTTCATATTCCTTCTGTCCGATGTACTCCACATCCATGAACTCATCATCGTTAGTGACAGATGCTGCTACAGCAAGATATCCTCCTGCCGACTCTCCCCAGATAGCCACCTTTTCTGCATCATATCCATACTCATCAGCATGGGCTTTTAAAAACCTGACGGCGGCCTTCACATCGCAAAGAGCCCCCGGGAACTGTGCCTCCTGCGCCAGCCTGTAGTTGACGGTGGCACAGGCAAAGCCATGATCCCTGAAGTATCTGTACATAAGCTGCGCCTGCCTTGACTGGGAGTCGTTGGTAATAAATCCTCCCCCGTGTACAAGGACAAAGAGCTGAGGCTTTGCTGCGCCGTCTTCTGTATAAGGGACATACAGATCAAGGTACTGGGACGGTGAGTCAGAAGCATATAGAACCTGAAGGAAGCTCTCGCCCCCTGCCCATTCAGTGCTCTCATCCATATTTATTTTAGGGCTTGTCAGGTTCTTAAAGACCATATGTACCGCATCCTTGTACGAGATAAGGACTGCTGCTATAACAAGTAAGCAGGCTATTGGCACAATCAGGATCAGTCTTTTATTTCTTTTTTTCATCTTTACTCCTTATTCGTTTACTACCGGAATACAGCACTCATATTTCTGGCCATTGCTTAGCTGCGCTGTCAGAGTAAGCTCCTTACAATCTCCTGCTCTTACTATTGCCAGCATTTCACCGTAGTAGGTAAAGGTCTCATCCTTGAGATATCCGTCAGGATTGTAGGGACAAGCATTTCCAAGAGCCACCAGCTCTCCGCCATTAACCGTGACCTTTATCCTGTCTTTTTCCATAGGCTTCCAGATGCCCTTGGAATCAGTAAATGTCAGACGCACATAGGCAAGACGCCCCTTTCCTACACTTTCCTTTTCGCTCTTCATGGTCAGCACCAGATCACTGCCTGCAGTCTGAAGCTTGTCCCTTCCGATCTCATGACCCTTCCTGTCATAGGAAATGGCAACTATATCACCGCTCTTGTAGGTTACCCTGAACTTAAATACGCAGTTTTTGCCCTTCTTTCTTCCGCAGGATACGCCGTTTACAAAAAGCTCAACTTCCTCTGCCCTTGCATAAACCTCCACATCAGCAGTGTTGCCTTCACAGCCTCTGTAGGACCAGCTTCTTATGGCATCTGTCATCTTCCAGGCGGAAGGTGAATGCTTTCCTGTCTGATACACAGGTCTTACTGCGATGACAGGACCCTGCTCTCTGTCGAAAGCAACTCTCGTATAATATGCTTCGCCATTCACTTTTCCTGTGATATCCAGTCTTCCCGAACCGGCTGTAAGCCAGCCGGCATCATCTGCCCCCTTGGGCGCATAGTCCTCATACTCCCAGGAGCCGATCCCTGCTTCACCAATATAGTCCATACCGGCCCAGACAAAGTCTCCTACAACTCCGGGGTTTCTCTTTGCATGCTCATAGAACTTATAGGCATCCTTGCAGAAGGTCTCGCTTCCTAGGATGAGCCTTTTAGGGTACTTCTTAAGATCCCCTTTATACCTGAGGATACCGTAGTTGTAGCCTGCAATATCCATATTGGCATAGGCATCCCTGGTTCTTAGATCGCAGGGGTACAAGGTCGCACCAAGCTTCATTGAGGTATCTCCGAATATTCCTGCCAGCTGGTTGTAGAACTCACTTCCCACAGCCTTCTTTTTCTTTCCTGCAGCCGCCTCTTTTTCAGCCTTCTCATCGCTGTAGATTCCCATACCCATGGAAAAGAGGAAGTTGAAAAAGATATTTACTCCGCAGCTCACAGGTCTTGTAGAATCCATGCTGTGAAGCAGCTGCGTCATATCCTTTGTGAGCTTAATACCCTTCTCCTGTCCGGTCTCGGCAACTTCGTTTCCTGTTGAATACATGATCACACTGGGGTGATTGTAATCCTTGTCCACCATGGACCTTAAGTCTTCCCGATAGTTCTTTTCCATAAGTGAAGCATAGTCATATTTGTTCTTGTGGATGTACCACATATCCACGTACTCATCCATCATGTACATGCCGTACTTGTCGCAGGCATCAAGAAGATACTTGGAGCAGGGATTGTGCGCAGACCTGATGGCGTTATAGCCCCACTTTTTAAGAAGCCTTACTCTTCTTTCTTCTGCATCCGGGTCTGTCACTGCTCCAAGAAGCTGGTTGTCCGAATGGATACAGGCACCTCTAAGCAGAATTCTCTTGCCATTGACTCTCATGCCGTGTTCCCTGTCCCAGGTAAGGGTTCTGATGCCAAAGCTCGTCTCATCGATATCATTCTTAAACTTGACTCTTATGGTGTAAAGAGAAGGACTCTTTGCACTCCACAGCATCACATCCTCGAGGCTGACACTTACTTCCTTGCCGGTTTCAGCAGTTCCGTCGGCCACGATGTCACCTTCCTTTGAAAGGATAGCGTACTCGCATATTCCCTCTTCTGAGGCTTTAATGCTGATACCGATAACTGCTTTTCCCCTGGTACATGACTTGTCAAAAGGCTCTGTACTTATGGTCCTGACCCTGATGCCGTCTGCCTCTATGTGAGCCTTATCTCCCACGTACATCCAAACAGGTCTGTAAATTCCGGAGCCGGAATACCACCTGCTGTTTGGCTGATCTGCATTGCGGACAAGAACCCTTATCTCATTCTCATTTTCTTTTTCCTCTCCGAACTTAAGATTGTCCGGAGCAAAAGACCTTTCGGTGTAACCGTAATCCCATGCAGCACAGAGCCTGCCGTTTATGTAGATTTCCGGAGAATGATATACTCCCTCAAAATCAAAAATGATAGTCTTATCTTTATAATCTTCGGGAAGATTAAAAGTCTTTCTGTACTCATAATCATGTCCTTCAAAATATCCAAGATTGTGTATACCGGGATTGTTCACGCTCCTTTTTTCGCACAGCATGGCATCATGGGGCAGAGTCACCTCTTTGAAGGTATCCTCCACATCCGTTCTTTTATAGGTCCAGCAATTACCGAAATTAATCTTCTGCATATCAATATCCTTTCCTTAAATCTGTCTTCCGTGACATAAGTCTAAAGCCCATTGTTTTGATAATATTACTGTAACGCAAAAAAAGGCGCCCTGCATATGCAGAGCGCCAACTGTCATTTTTCGGTCATGATCAGTAAGTCATTTATTACTGAAGTCTTGTAGTAGAACCATCATCAAACATCTGCTGTCTCTCGTCGATGATATCCTGATAACCTGCATCAAGATACTTCTGTGAAAGTTCATCATAGAGAGCATCAAACTCCTCAGGCTTGCACATAACAAGCTGATCACGGTACTCAGGATAAATTTCCTCTTTGAGTGATGTGCCGTACTCTGTTACAGCCTCAAGAGCTCCGCCGAAGAGACAGTCAACATTGGCATAACCTGACTCGTAAAGAGCAAGCTGTCCCTTGTAGTTGGCAAGAAGGTCATCGTAGAAGTCCTGAGGAAGTCCCTGAGGATTGATAGCCTTGATATCGGACTCGATATCGCCAAAGGACTTAGAAGCTGTAACTACCATCCAGTAGTCAACGTTGTTGTTGTGTCCCTGCTGCTCAGCAAGACCTGTCTGATCTCCAACTGCTACAGGATTGCCGTTCTCATCATAGTTAAAGTTCTTACCCTCGATACCCCATGTCATTGTGAAGAGGTTCTCATCCTGAGCCATCCACTCAAGGTACATCTCACCTGCCTTAACCTCATCCTCTGTTGCGTTGTTGGCAAAACCAACCATTGCGCCGAAGATGTTGTTAGGTCTGAAGGCATTGCTTGAACCCCAGGTTGAATCCTGAACGAACTTGCTGTCGCATACAACTACACCCAGCTCAGCGTCAGGGTTGTTCTCATAGAAGGAGTTAAGAACATCCATTGTGGATGAAACATAACCGGACCACTGGAATGCCTTGCCGTTTACGAAGTCGGCGTTTACATCATCTGTGCTTCTTAAGTAGTACTCAGGGTTAAGATATCCGTCGTTGTAGAGCTCGTTGTTCCACTTAAGCAGTCTCTTCTGAGCTTCTGTGGAAAGAGCAGGAACCTGATAGTCACCTGTTGTGCACCATACTGTCTCATCCTGAGGGTAATCTCTGAACATGTAGTTCTGATCAGCACCAGCGCCGGCAACCTTGGATCCGCTCATAGGATACTCATGTCCGTTGGCAACCATCTTGGAAAGAGCATCTAAAAGCTCTGTGTTAGTTGCGGGATAAGTTCCGTCAAGACCTGCCTCCTTGAGCCAGTCCTTTCTGTACCAGGTTACAAAGGTGTAGTTGGTGTTACCGTAAGGTCTCTTACCAAGAACGATGTAGTCCTCACCATCAAACTGTGTGTATCCTGTAAGTCCGTTCTCTTCCATGTTGCCCCAGTATGTGGGAGCGATGGTCTTGAACTGCTCAAGATCGATGGGCTGAAGGTATCCGTCAGATGCCCATGTTGCAAGCTTGTCGTAGTCATACTCCATGCAAAGTGTAGGCAGTGTGTTTGTGGAAGCAAGCATAGCGTAGTCAGTCATAACGTCTGAACGTGTGATGCCAACATACTCAACCTTGATGTTGTACTTGTCACCGAAGTTCTCCTGTACCCAGTTGGTCCAGTAGTTGTTCTCAACATCGGATGCTCCGTTTCCGTTATCTCCTCTGTCGTAAACAGCAATTCTTAAGGTAACCTGATCTGCAAAAGGCTCAAAGCCGTCGATACCTGCTACTGTGTCGGCAGGTGCCTCTGCTGTTTCAGCAGGTGCCTCTGTTGTAGTCTCAGCAGTCTGAGCAGGCGCAGCCTCCTGCTGCTGAGTGTCTGTTTCTGCTGTGGGAACAGGTCCGTTGTTACCGCAGGCTGCAAGCCCCATTACCATAGCAGCTGCCAGTATTGATGATAATACTTTCTTTTTCATTGTAGTCCTCCTTTTATATGTGATTATTTATTTTTTGAACTCAGCTTAGCCCTTAACCGCACCGATCATGGTTCCCTGTACGAAGTACTTCTGAAGGAACGGATAAATTATGATGATCGGAACAGTTACAAACATGATACATGCCGCCTGCAGCACCTCAGGTGTCGACTGTACAACACCGCCTGTGTCTGCCAGGGATGCATTCTGAGCTTCTGTAGCTGATGCAACCAGCTGGTACAGTTTGTACTGGATCATCTTAAGCTCAGAGGATCTTGTGTAGTACATATTGTCCGCATAAGCATTCCATCTTCCAACCGCGTAGAACAGTGACAGTGTAGCCAGGATAGGCTTTGAAAGCGGAAGTACGATCTTCCAGAGGATCTGAAGATTGGTAGCTCCGTCCAGAAATGCCGACTCCTCAAGGCTGTCAGGAATGGTGCTCTGGAAGAAATTCTTCATGATCAGCATGTTGTAGGGCGAATAAATAAGAGGAAGTATCAATACCCATGCGGTATCAAGGATCCCCAGCTGATAATAGAGAATGTACTGTGGGATGATGCCTGCGGAAAAATACATGGGGATCATCAGTACAAATGCCAGTACTCCTCTGCCCTTAAGCCTCTTTTTGGAAAGAGGATATGCAGCGCAGGTGCAGACTATCATTCCAAGAAGTGTAAATACCAGAGTGATGATAACCGAGAATACCATGGCGTAGGTCATGGACTTGTCTGCAAATACCTGCTTGAATGCATCGAAGGTAATATCCTTTGGAAGGAAATATACCGAATGTGACATTACTGCAGTGTTGCCGGAAATCGATTTGGCAGCCACATGTACAAAAGGCAGTACACAGGTGGCACAGAGAATTATGATAACCAGCATCATCACCGCATCGCTTATTTTAAAGCTGTTGACGGCATTAGCTCCGCCTGAGGAAAAGCTCTCTTCTTTTTTGCTTATTTCTTTTGTCTTAGCCATAATCCGCTCCTCCTACAGTAGTCCGTCTTCGCCAAGCTTCTTGGCTATTCTGTCTGATAAAAGAACCAGCGCCACACCTATAACTGACTGGAACAGTCCAACTGCCGTAGCCATACTGAACTTGTTGTTGCCGATACCTTTGTTGAAGATATACACAGCCAGCTGATACTGGAACTCTTTGACCTGTGTGTTGCCAAGAGAGGTGAGCCTCTCCAGGTTACTGCCCATGACACGTCCCAGATTCATGATAAGAAGTGTCACGATGGTGCTTCTGATGCCCGGCAGGGTAATGTGGATCATCCTCTGCCAGCGGTTGGCACCGTCTATCATGGCGGCCTCGTACTGCTCTCCGCTTATGCCTGTAATAGCTGCAAGGTACAGGATCGTGCCCCATCCCATTGACTGCCACACACCTATCAGCAGATAGGTCACAGCCCAGTGCCATTTCTCATTAAGGAACGGTATTCCCTCACTGATCATTCCCATCTTCATCATGGCTATGTTCACAAGGCCACTGGTGGGCTTGAACATTGTAAGTGCCACGCTTCCGATGATGGCCCAGGACAGGAAGTGAGGAAGATAAAGAATTGTCTGCGATACCTTCTTGAACCTCTTGTACCTGAGTTCGTTCAGGATCAGTGCCAGAATGATAGGCATCGGGAATCCCACGAACAGATCAAGCAGATTAAACACTATTGAATTTCTAAGGGCTCTGGAGAAGTCCGCATCCCTGAACACCTTTCTGAAGGTGTCAAAGCCGACCCATTTGCTCCCGGCATAACCCTTGGCAGGCTTGTAATCCATAAACGCCATTCTAAGACCCGGATACGCCCCAAAGCTGAATACTATTACCAAAATCAGTGGAATCAGGAGAAGAAGATATAATTGCCAGTCTCTCTTAAGACAGTGCTTCCAGGATGATCCTGAAGCGGTGGCTCCCCTGTTTTTACTTTTTGCTCCCATACATTTATCTCCCCTTTCTATTCACAATACTAAAATAATTTAGCCACCCCATCTAATCAGTTAGTCGAAAAAGCTTTGCATTATCAACCATTTATTTTTGTCCTGTCTATCCCATATGTTCATTTATTACATTTAATCGTTTTCGAAATTGTATATTTTGCACAAATGCCTTTTCCTGTTATTCCGATAAAAAAAGAGCCCCCTACGGCTCTTTTTTATACAGCGATTATTCAATTGTCAGAATTCTCAATCTTTTTTCTCGGTAAGCCTCTCAGCCTGGGTCCAGCCTGTATATTTCATAATGGAGGCGTTGTCTATCTTGACCATCTTGCGTCTCCAGTTACCGGGCTGAGCTCCCATCTTCTCCGCAAAGTGTCTGTTGAAGCTTGAGACAGACCGAAATCCCACCTGCTCAGATATGGACAGTATGGACTCTTCCGTTGTCCTTAAAAGAATACAGGACTGAAGTATCCTGGTGGTGTTGAGATAGTCCAGCGGAGATGTCTGCATGATCTCATGAAAAAGACGCCTGAAGTGAGTCTGACTGAGGTGACACATACCTGCCAGATCCTCTATGGACAGGTTCTGCATGTAGTTGCTTCTGATGCATTCAAGGGCCGGCATAATAGCAATGTCATTGTCATGAGTCGCTCTCTGGGCCACATTCTCCTTTTTCTGTGCAGCATAAACCCTCATAAGCTTCATAAAAAGAGAAAGCATCAGCCCCTTCACAGACATCTGATAGTTCATCTCCTTGGCTACAAGCTCAGACAGTATCTGGATTACAAGTGCGTATATCTCCCGGTGCTCGGAGCCGTGCAGTATCAGCTGCAGGTTCTGTGTCATATCATAGTACAGCTCTCCATAAGGTGAAGAAGCCCCGAATATCCCCTTGAACAGCTCATCGGGATTGAGAAAAATATATGACCAGAGGCTGGACTGTCCCTTGGCACTGTAGGAGGTGTGGGCCACATTTCTTGATATAAAGGTCACATCCCCCGCGGAAAAAGGCACGGGATCATCAGCAAATTCAATGAAGCCACTGTCCTGATGGCAGATGCCTATCTCCAGGCAGTTGTGGAAATGGAGCTTGCCGCTCTTAACATCCGATATATACCACCTGTCTCCAGTCAGAACCAGCACCGGAAATCCAATGGGAAGTTCATAATTTCTGTATTCTATTACTGTTTTTTTGGGTTTAGACATATTTCTTTCCTTATTATAAATAATTATTCAGTCCAGAATTGTGATAAAAGCACCTAAAGGACATTCTAACTCAAATAGTTGAAATTGCAAAGTTTTTATTGCAATATGGATAGATTTTTCGGTCATCTAAAAATATACTTTTTATAAATATCTAAATAAAAGGGGATAAAGCCATGGCTAATCTAACCTATGACAAGAAACAAATCGAAGATGCAGTTGACCTTATTGTAAAGCGCACCATGCGTATGGATCTCACCTGGGACTGGCCGGGAGGAGTCGCTTATTACGGAGTATGTGAGGCATACAATGCCACAGGCAAAGAGGAGTATATTCTCGCTCTCAAGGAGAGGATTGATGAATACATAGAGCTTGGTATTCCCTCCTTTACAGTAAATACCTGTGCCATGGGCCATGCTCTTCTGTCACTTTATGAATATTCCAAGGATGAGAAGTATCTTGAGATTGCCAAACAGAAGATCGACTATCTCGAAAATGAAGCGCTGAGATTCGGAGATAATGTTCTTCAGCACACAGTATCGGTAAACAATGATTTCCCTGAGCAGTGCTGGGCAGACACCCTGTTTATGGCAGCCTTTTTCCTTTTGAGGGCAGGTGTTCTTTTAAAGGATGAAAAGCTCATCGATGATGCACTTAACCAGTACTACTGGCATATCAAATACCTTCAGGATCCTGCCACAGGACTATTCTATCACGGCTACAACAATATAACCGGGGACCACATGTCCGGCTTCTACTGGGGAAGGGCCAATGCCTGGGCAGCCTATACCATGTCCATGGTTGCAAGGATCCTTCCTGAATGCTATCTCTATCCAAAATTTCTTGATGTGGTTGGCGCTTTGAACGAGCAGCTCTCCTCCATCAAGCTTCTTCAGACAGAAAACGGACTGTACAGAACAATCCTTGATGATGAAGGTTCCTATGAGGAGATCTCAGCCAGCTGCGGAATTGCTGCGGCCATGATCAACAAGGGCAATCCCCTTCACATCAAATATATAGACCGCTCCATCAAGGGTATACTGGAGAACATCTCTCCCGACGGAAGGGTTCTTAATGTATCGGGCGGCACAGCTGTAATGAAGGACAGAGATGGCTACAGGAACATTTCCAGAGACTGGATACAGGGTTGGGGACAGGGCCTGGCGCTGGCATTCTTTGCAGGGATCTTAAGCTATGACAAGATAAGGAGCGATGGAGCTCTCTAATTTAGTTATATTTGTGTATTTGGGGGACTAAAACAATGGATAACAAGATCAATCATACAAAAGGAGGCTTCACTCTCCCGGGGGAGGCGGGCTATGAAAAGCTCACCCTTGAACTGGCAGACAAATGGGGCGCTGATGTGATAAGGGACAGCGACGGAACTGTTCTCTCAGATGAGATCACCAATTCCGGATACGGGATCTACTCCACTATCTGTATCATCAGAGATCACAATGACTGGGCTAAAGCCAATACAGACAAACTTCAGCAGACCTTTCTTATGACCTCTCCCAAGGTTGCAGACGATAATGTCCTGACCTTCCATCTCATGGATGATTTCTATGAGGGGCAGTTTAAGGTCAACGACAGTCCTGAATCAATGAAATACTGGCAGGTGTACGACCGCACCACCGGAAGGGAGGTCAACAGAAACTTCTGGACCTATGAGAAGGAAGCTCAAAACGTCATAATTGGCAACATCGTCCCATGGCACAAGTATACCGTAAGCTTTCTGGCCTACAGGATCTGGGAAGAGATCTCCATGTACAACCACGTGACCAACAACTGGGACAAGGAGCATCTCATGCAGATAGACCCTGTCTATCCTGAGACCAGGCAGTATCTCAAAGAATGGCTTGAGGACTGGTGTAAGTCACACCCTGCCACCACAGTGGTACGTTTTACCTCCATGTTCTACAACTTCGTCTGGATCTGGGGAAGCAGTCTTCGCAACAGGAATCTCTTTACCGACTGGGGTTCCTACGACTTTACCGTAAGCCCCAGGATGCTTGACAACTTTGCCGAGAGCTACGGATACAAGCTCACCGCCGAGGACTTTATCAACAACGGACTGCTCCGCCCCACTCACCTTCCGCCTGTAAAAACCCAGAAGGATTACATGAATTTTGTCAATCAGTTTGTGGTTTCCTTTGGAAAAGAACTGGTGGATATAGTACACAGCTATGGCAAGAAAGCCTACGTCTTCTACGACGACAGCTGGGTTGGTGTTGAGCCCTACGGCAAGCGCTTTAATGACTTTGGTTTTGATGGCCTTATCAAGTGCATCTTTTCAGGTTACGAAGTAAGACTCTGCGCCGGTGTATCAGTACCCGTTCATGAAATAAGACTTCACCCTTATCTCTTCCCGGTTGGTCTGGGAGGACTGCCCACCTTTTCTGAGGGAGGCAATCCCACCAGGGATGCTGCTCTCTACTGGCGCAGCGCCAAAAGAGCTCTTCTTCGTCAGAAGATAGACAGGATAGGTCTTGGCGGGTATCTGCATCTGGTTAAGGACTTCCCTGACTTTGTGGATTATATTGCCTCCATCAGCGATGAATTCAGGCAGATCAAAGCTCTCCATGAACAGGGAGCTCCCTATGTGCTCCCCATCAAGGTTGCTGTTCTGCACTCCTGGGGAAGGCTTCGCAGCTGGACTTTATCAGGCCACTTCCATGAGACCTACATGCACGACCTTATCCACGTAAACGAGGCCCTCTCCGGTCTTCCCGTGGATGTTACCTACATAGATTTTGAGGACCTTAAGAACATGGACCTCTCAGATATTAACGTGATCATCAATGCAGGAGCTGCCGGAACAGCCTGGTGCGGCGACCAGGAGTGGAACAACCCTGTAGTGGAGGAAGTTCTTACAGAGTGGGTCCACGACGGAGGTTGCTTTGTGGGTGTCAATGAGCCCTCCTCCACAGGCATCAAGGACTTCCGCTTCAGGATGTCAGTGATACTTGGTGTGAACCTGGACAGTCCTCACAAATCCTGCATGGGCAAATGGGCCTTTGTGGATGACAACTCTGAGGGCATAATTCCGGAGGTAAGCAATATTCCTCTCAAAGGCAAGGTTCATCTTACTGACGGCAATGCCGGGGTCATAAGATCGAGAGATGGCTACCCTCTGCTTACAGTCAACAGCTTTGGCAAAGGAAAGGGAATTTATCTTTCAACCTTTGAAAATGCCCCCGAAAACTACAGATTGCTCCTGAACATACTGTTGTATGCCTGCAATCTTTCACAAAAGTCAAACTATGTTACTGACAATCCCATGGTTGAGTGCGCATACTTCCCTGCTTCACAAAAACTCGTTGTCATCAACAACTCCGAAAAAGAGGAGTCAGCCACAATACCTACGGACAAGGGACCTGTTACTGTTCCAAAGCTCGCTCCTCTGTCCACTGAGATTATCGATCTATGATCTGATCATTGGGGAATCAACTATGTTCACTTTAAATTTCAAATTACAGGAAACAGATAATAGCCTCTACTCTCCCGAGAGAGGCTATGGTTTTTTTGAGCCGGAAATGGCTGACTGTCTATCGGGAACAGCCCATGAGCAGGCTCTTAAAAGCGGCGGCTGGAACAGAAGAAGCTTCTATGAAGAGGTATCTGATGAAGGCCGCAGGGTACGGATAATAAAGATAACCGTACCTTCTTTTACAACCTACAAGGTCACAGTAAGGATAAACGCCCTGTCAAAAGACATAAGTAACCTTTCTCTCTTTTCTTCAAGGCGGGCCATGATTGCAAGAGGCATTGACATACCGGGGAAAGGATCTTATGAAAAGAGCTTTTACACAGCTGTAACACCCTACATCCCGGCCCTGTCATCAGTAAGAAACAACGACAAGGATATCTTTGTAAGCTTTACCGGCAGTGATATCTCCCCGGACAACTACCTGGTGGAGATCTCGGTTACTGAGGAAACTGTTCCTGTCATATGGATTGGCGGAGATTCCACTGTCACAGATCAGAACGCCGGGATCCCCTATTATCCCACTGACTCTTTTTCCGGCTGGGCACAGACCCTTCCCCGTTACATCGATGGCGCTGCAGTATGTAATCTTGCACACTCCGGCCTTACCTCCAATTGCTTCAGGGATGACGGACATTACGACATCATCCTCGAGATGATTAAGCCGGGAGATGCGCTAATACTCCAGTTTGGCCACAACGATCAGAAGCGCCGTAACCTTGCTGCCTTCGGCGGATATGCAGACAATTTAAGGCGCTACATTAATGAGGTGAGGGACAAGGGTGCTGAGCCTATTCTTTGCTCTCCCATCAGCCGAATTCCATTAAAGATGTCTGAAGCTGAGGCAAAAGCTCTTTCAGCTGGCAGCACCTACTCTCTGCTTTCGGACTACGCAGAGGCAGTAAAAGCCGTAGCAAAAGAGTCCGGCGCATTCTTTGCAGATCTACACGCACTTACCTTCGAGAAGTGGAAAGAACTGGCAGAGGGTGCCGTTAAGTTCTTTATGCCGGGTGATGTGACTCATACCAACGAATTCGGAAGCGTCCTTATCGCAGATATGTTCATGAATGAGATCCGCACCAAAGATAAGGGGCGAGATACCCTCCCGGGCCGATGCGACAATCACCTGAAAAGCTCATTTTGGAACCCGTCCCTCTATGAAGTTACTGTCCCAAAACAAAAGCCGGAGCCTGACATCTTTACCATAGATCTTCCCTACGTGGATATCAAAGGCTTTGAGCCCATGGATGAACTCATAAAAGCCTACAGGTACTGTCTTTTAGACCCCTGTGTGATGTACCTGCATCCCGATGCACCGCTTCCAAGAGCGCAGCTATTAATGGTCCTGTTTAAGGCTCTTCGGATCGCTGGAAAGCGTCCCTATATGGGAAGGTTTGCGGATATCAGATATAATGAATGGGACAGCGGATATGTGGAAGCCCTTATTTCAGAGAATCTCATAGATCCGGCAACCATCAAAAAGGATGGCAATAAGCTCTTTTTCAGGCCTGACGATGACCTGACCTATGATGAGCTTGACAGCTTCCTGATGCGTTTTTATGAGCCCGATCCCGCCGCAAGAGATATAAGTGTCAAGGAGTGTGTAAGACGAGCCAGGGAGCTTGGTATTGACAAAAGAACTGATGATTCAAAAGAGGTTTACGCAACAAGAGGAATGGTCTACTGCATGCTGGCAAGATTCATAGACCTCTCAGAGAGCGTAAAGACAAGGAGTATAAACTTTGAAGCATGAATTTTTATTGGATTACAGAGTAGCAGACACCGAAGCCGAGCTTTTCTGGGATCTGCCGGAGGATGCCAATCCTGACTGCCTATATGAGGTTTGTCTTGATGGAAACAGCATAGGTCGGACACCCAAAACCCACTTTTCACTGACGCAGCTTACCCCGGATACCGCTTATGAAGCTGAGATCATTTTCAAATCTGCCAACGGACATTCCCGGTGTCTTGGAAAGCTAACCTTACACACTCTGGCAGTTAAGAAAAAAATAGATATAACTCTCCCGCCCTACAACGCAGTTGGTGACGGTAAGACCATTAACACCAAAGCCATCCAGCAGGCCCTTGATGACTGTGATGCTTCCTCCTTCGTGTACATCCCGGAGGGAACATTTCTATCCGGAGCCCTTGATATTCACTCAGGGACAGAACTCTTTGTATCTAAGGAAGCTCTTTTGCAGGGAACTGCTGACCCTAAAGACTACCTGCCTATGATAAAGAGCCGCTTTGAAGGATATGAAAGGCAGTGCTACAGGAGCCTGTTAAACCTGGGCACCCTTGATCACGATGACACCTACAACTGCGAGAATGTTATCATCAGAGGCGGCGGCACTATCATGGGCGGAGGCTGGGAACTTGCCAAGGCAATGGCATCCACCGAAGCGGAAAGGCTGAAGGACTTCATAGCCTCTCTTGGCGATAAGATCAAGGAATACGAAAAGCCGGAGACAATCTCCCACAGAGTCAGAGGCCGTCTCATCAACATGAGTAACTGCAGGAATATCTGGATCCACGGTCTTACTCTTGGCTTTGGCCCCTCCTGGAATCTTCACTTTATCTATTCTGACAGAATCGTGACAGATCACTGCACCATCAAATCCCAGGGGGTCTGGAACGGCGATGGATGGGATCCTGACTCCTCCACCAACTCCACCATTTATGCCTGTGATTTTTACACAGAGGACGACTCAGTTGCCATAAAGTCAGGCAAAAACCCGGAGGGCAATGTAATCAACAGACCCACAGTGGGCATCCGTGTCTTTGACTGCATCTGCCACTTTGGCCATGGTCTGTGCATCGGAAGCGAGATGAGCGGAGGCGTTGAGGATGTCTTTCTCTGGGACTGTGACATGGGCCCCACCTGGTCAGGCATAGAGATCAAAGCCACCAAAAAGCGCGGCGGCTATGTTAAGAATATTTCCGTCAGAAATATTACCGCATCCCATGTGATGATACACTCGGTGGGCTACAACGACGACGGAGAAGGCAGCAAGACTCCTCCGGTCATACGTGACTGCCATTTTGAGAGGATGCATCTTCTTGGCAGATTCCTGGACAACAACGCCGGCAAAAACGAATGGCACAACTGCCCTTCTATCCTTCTTTGCGGCTTTGACGTGCCCGGCTATGAACTTGATAATATCAGCTTTAAAAATATCGAAATGGAAGAACCCGCAGAGGGAACTGACAGCATCCACATCGAGTACAGCAAGGGCCTGTCATTTGAAGGCATGAGCTCCTGCCCAAGAAGTGAATGATTGAATCTAAGAAAGTATACTTTCTTGAATGAGTCAAGAATTAGATAAAAGCAGTTCCTCTCTCGCAGGGCCTTTGAGGCGGCCGGTACTTGGCGAGGTATTTTCGAGCCTAGTACCGTTGCCAGACTCAATGGAGTGCAAACGTACCAAGAAGAGGAATGCTTTTATCTAATTCCTG
>JAEEGL012703009.1_pt1 | contig 41076 bp, 30 predicted proteins | sample 9134231 | NCBI WGS metagenome assembly JAEEGL01 (sample SAMN16246548, study PRJNA631951) | gut metagenome | biome: gut microbiome; feature: rumen; material: fiber-attached | host: Bos | place: Iran: Karaj | collected 2018-10
CTGGGCGGCGACGACTTCGACCAGGTCATCATCGACTGGCTGGCTTCCGAGTTTGCCTCCGAGAACGGCGGAATGGACCTGAAGAAGGATCCGATGGCCCTCCAGCGTCTGAAGGAAGCGGCCGAGAAGGCGAAGATCGAACTCTCCAATGCCACCAGCGCAGAGGTGAACCTGCCTTATATCACCGCGGTGGACGGTATGCCCAAGCACCTGGTGCGTACGCTCTCCCGTGCCAAGTTCGAGGCTCTTTGCGACGAACTCTTCCGCCGCAGCATCGAGCCTTGCCGCAAGGCCCTCGCGGACGCTCACCTGAGCGCTTCCGACATCGACGAAGTCCTGCTTGTGGGTGGTTCTACCCGTATCCCCAAGATCCAGGAAATGGTGAAGGATTTCTTTGGCAAGGAGCCCAACAAGAGCGTGAATCCCGACGAGGTCGTGGCTATCGGCGCCTCCATCCAGGGCGGTGTGCTTGCCGGCGACGTGAAGGATGTGCTGCTGCTGGACGTGACGCCGCTTTCGCTCGGTATCGAGACCCTCGGCGGCGTCATGACGAAACTCATCGAGTCCAATACCACGATTCCGGCAAAGAAGAGCCAGGTGTTCTCCACGGCTGCGGACAATCAGCCTTCTGTCGAGATTCGCGTCCTCCAGGGCGAGCGTCCGATGGCCAAGGACAACAAACAGATCGGCATCTTCCATCTGGACGGCATCGCTCCTGCACCCCGCGGCATCCCTCAGATCGAGGTGTCTTTCGACATCGATGCCAACGGTATCCTGAACGTATCTGCCAAGGATAAGGCGACGGGCAAGGAGCAGAGCATCCGCATCGAAGCTTCCAGCGGACTTTCCGAGGCTGAAATCCAGCGCATGCGCGACGAGGCGAAAGCCAACGAGGAAGCCGACAAGGCCGAGAAGGAGCGGGTGGACAAGATCAACAACGCGGACGCGATGGTCTTCCAGACCGAGAAGAACCTCAAGGAATACGGCGACAAGATTCCCGCCGAGAAGAAGAATGCCATCGAAAGCGCCTGTGCGGAGCTGAAGAAGGCGGTCGAGGCCAAGGACATCGCCGCCATCGACAAGGCCAACGGCGAACTCGAGGCCGCTTGGCACGCAGCGTCTGAAGATATGGCTAAGGCTGCGGGTGCCCAGCAGGGCGGCCCTCAGGGCGGCGCGGGCTTCAACCCGGGCGATGCGGGCTTCAATCCTGGTGCCCAGGGCCCTCAGGGCGGTCCCCAGCCGGATTACGGCGGCGGCAACGATGCCCCTGACGAGCAGTAATGCCCAATAGTCTCTGGAAACAATGGCAGGAAAAGCATTGATATTTTCGGCGCCGTCGGGATCGGGGAAGAGTACGGTGGTGGGGCACATCCTCAAACTCCATCCGGAAATCGAATTCTCGGTCTCGGCGACGTCCCGGCAACCCCGGGGAGCGGAGCGGGACGGAGTGGAATACCACTTCCTGACTCCCGAAAAGTTCCGTTCCCTGGTGGAGCAGGAACAGTTCGTGGAATGGGAAGAGGTGTACGGCGGCTCGTGCTACGGTACCCTCAAAAGTGAGGTGGAGCGCATCTGGGCCAAAGGACACGTCATTATCTTCGACGTGGACGTGAAGGGGGGCGTGAACCTCAAGAAGTATTTTGGCGAGCGCGCCCTTTCGGTTTTCATCAAGGCCCCCAGCATCGAGGAACTGCGCAGGCGTCTCGTCAACCGCAATACAGACAGCCCCGAGGCCATCGAGCGCAGGGTGGCGAAGGCCGCTGAAGAGATGCTTTACGAAGACAAGTTCGACGTCACCCTCGTCAATGACGACCTCGCGACAGCGCTCGCGACGGCGGAAAAACTGGTGGGGGATTTCCTCGCAAAGCCATGAGGATCGCCGTTTATTCCGGAACTTTCAATCCACTCCATAAGGGCCACCTGGCCATTATGGAGTATTTTTCGAAGTCGGGCTCCTTCGATGGCGTCTACCTGATTGTCTCACCGCTGAATCCCTTGAAAAGCGGACAGTCCCAGCCTTCGGGGCAGGAGCGCTACCGGGCCGCGCTGGAAGCGGTCGGACGTTATCCGGAACTCCGTGTGAAAGTGGACGACATCGAACTGGGGATGGCGCCGCCGCACTATACCGTCAAGACGCTGGATGCGCTCAGAAGCCGTGAGCCGGGCAATGAATTTACCCTCGTCATCGGTGCGGACAATCTGGAAAACATCCGCCGCTGGCGCGATTACCAGCGGATTCTGCGAGAATTCGGCGTCGTAGTCTATCCCCGACAGGGTGTCGATCTTCCCCTTGTCCGCGAGGACCTTCTGAATGAATGTCCGGACTATAAAATCCAGCTGGCGGATGCGCCGACGGTGGATATTTCCTCCACGGAAATCCGCCAGGGCGAGGCGGAAGGCAAGGATATGTCATCCTCCCGGATGTGATCCCATAATATAGGTATTGCAACTGACAAACTTTTAACGTATTTTTGCAAATATGAGAAGGTTTGTCTTGACGCTTGTTTTTGCCGTTCTGGCTTCCGCGGGGACCTATGCTTCTGCCGCGAAACGCAGTGCTGTCGCCATCGTAATCGATTCCGCTACCTATTCTGCCGTTTCTGACGCTGTCCGCTCCTATGCGTCGGCGATTGAAAAATACGATGGAAAGGCGGTCCGCCTGATGGTCGCGGGACCTTCCTGGGCGCCGGAACAGATCCGGGACAGCCTGTATATGCTCTATTGCAAGGATGCCCTGGAAGGGGCCGTACTCGTAGGCGATATCCCGGTGCCGATGATCCGGCGCGCACACCACCTGGCCACGGCTTTCAAGATGAACCCTTCCTGGAAGTGGAAGCGCTCTTCCATTCCTTCCGACCGTTATTACGACGACTTCGGCCTGGCCTTCACCTTCCTGAAGCAGGAGGACAAGCTGTTTTACTATGACCTTTCTCCGGAAGGCAGGCAGAAAGTCCATTGCGACATCTATACGGCCCGCATCAAACCGGCAAAGACCGATCCTCAGCACAGTTTTACGGAACTCATCGCTTTGTTCCTGGAGCGTGCGGCCGCAGAAAAGGCAAAGCCGGAGAAGTTGGATGAGGTTTTCCACTTCGGCGGCCACGGCAACAGTTCCGAGAGCATCAACGCCCGTATCGACGAAGACCGGGCAATGTACGAGCAGTTCGGTCCGGACGTGCGCGTGCGCTACCTCAATTTCGATGAAGACCGTTTTGTGCGGGCGCGCCTGAAGGCGGTGCTCGCCAACCCTGCGCTGGATTACGCGCATCTCCACACCCACGGGGGCGTGGAGGCGCAGTACCTGAGCAAGGAACCTTATACTTTTATGCCGACCGAGCATCTGCGTAACTTCAAGGCCTTCCTGCGTTCCAAGATGCGTTCCGCCAAGGACCGGGACAAGACGAAGGCTTCCCTGATGGAAAGTTACGGCGTGCCCGAGGCCTGGCTCGACGAGTGGAACGACCCGGTGCTTGCTCAGGAGGATTCCCTTCGCAGCGCCCGGGTCGACTTGGTGCTCTCCGACCTGGACGGCTACGCCCCTGCGGTGCGGGTGCTGATCCTGGACGCCTGCTTCAACGGCGCCTTCCTTCACGACGATTATGTGGCCGCGCGTTACGCTTTCGGGGCGGACAGCCGTTGTCTCGCAGTGTTCGGGAACAGTGTCAACATCATCCAGGACCACTGGAAGAACGAATTGGCCGGGCTGCTGGGCTGCGGCGTCTGCGTGGGCAACTGGGCCCGGCAGAACTTGACGCTCGAATCCCATCTCTTCGGCGATCCCACGATGCATTTTGAAGCGCGTGCCGATGTCCCTGCGGGTCTGGATGCGCTTGTGACCCGCTATGAGGACAAGGCTGTGCTCCGCAAGCTGGCCCGCTCCTCCGTCCCTGACGTGGCGGGTTATGCGATGAAATACGGCATCCCCGTCAAGGCGGGGAATTCCCTGAACCTGCGGATGGAGCAGTTGATGTACGGGGTCCGGAACTACACGGACCGGGAAGACCTGGTCCGTACCATCGCCGCCGGCCTGGACGATCCCTATGAACTGATCCGCCGGATGGCGGCGCGTTATGCGGAAGGCTGCGGTGCGCCGCAGTTGCTCGAGCCCATCGCCGCCCATTACCTCGATCCTGCGGAAAGTGCGCGGGTGCGCTATCATCTCTTCGCCGCGCTCGGGCTTTATCCCTATGCCGATGTCGAAAAGGCGCTGCGCGCATCCTGGAACGGCATTTGGCCGGAGCAGGAGGATTTCGATGCCCTGCTGACGCGGCTGAAGCGGAGTGCGGACGGCGATGCCGCGGAATTCGCCGCCCTGTCCGATGCTTCCGCGAGCGTGAAGGAGCGCAGTTCGACCGTCAGTGCCCAGCGCAATGCCTGCAAGCCTGCGGCACTTGCGCCGATGCTGGCCCTCGTCGCGGATGAAAGTGCCGATGCCACGTTGCGCTGCAAGGCAGCGGAGGCCCTGGGATGGTATGTTTACTCCTGGTATGCCCGGGAGATTTTCGATAAGTTGCAAGCGATGCACATTGCGGACGCCGCCGTGGCGGACGAGGTACATCGGACCCTGAGAAGACTTGAAGACATTGCGAATATCCGCTAAATTCTTTGCAGTGACGCTGTTCCTGCTGGCTGCCCTGAGCCTTGGCGTCGGGGCACAGCGGAAGACCGTGTCGCTGGAAGGGACGGTCAGCGCGCTCGAAGACGGACGCACCGTACCGCTGGGTTATGCCGTGCTGCAACTCAAGCCCTCCGGAGTCTATGCGACTTCCGATGCATCGGGCGTCTATACTTTCAAGAACATCGATCCGGGCCGCTACGACATTTCGGTGCAGCTGATCGGTTATGAGACGCTGGATACCACCCTCGTCCTCACTTCGCCGATGCAGCGGAACTTCGTCCTGCGTCCTTCTTCCTTCCGGCTCAACGAGGTCCGCGTCGTGGCGGAGGCCTCGAAGGCGGGGGAGGCGACGGCTTCGACCATCTCCCGGCAGGCCATCGACCACAACCAGACCAGTTCCCTGCAGGATATCATGCAGTTGCTGCCGGGCGTCAGTTTTTCCAATCCTGACCTCAGCACCTCCCAGACCCTTTCTTTGCGTACGGCGGACCCGAGTTCGATGAACAGTCTCGGTACCGCGGTCATCGTGGACGGGGCGCCGATGTCCAACAATGCCAATATGGAGGGCATCTCCACCGCCATCACGGGCGTTTCCTCCAGCGTCGCCTCGACGGGAACGGCCACCTCTTCCGCCGCGCCCAATACCGGTATCGACGTACGGCAGATCTCTACGGACAACATCGAATCCGTGGAGGTGATCCGAGGTATCCCTTCCGTCCAATACGGAGACTTGACCGCCGGCGCGGTCATCATCAATTCCAAGGCCGGGGCAGAGCCCCTGACCGTCCGCCTCAAGACCGATCCCAAAATCTGGCAGGCGGCCATTTCCAAAGGCTTCCGGCTGCCCGGGAAACTGGGCGATATCCACCTCAGCGGGGATTATGCCTATTCCAATGCCAAGACTACGGAAGCGTATGCGAATTACCAGCGGGCCAATTTCAAGGCGATGATCACCCGTCGCTTCGGCGATGTGAATATGTCTTTCTCCGCCGACGCGCGCTACGGGCGGGATATCCGCAATCCCAATCCGGACGAGGAGCGGACCGCCCTTGCGACCGGAGGCAACCAGATTGGCGGCCGCATCGCCATCAACGGCACCTGGAACATCAACCGGGGCTGGTTCAAGACTTTGCGCTTCGACCTGGCGGCCAGTTATACGGACAAGACCTCCTGGTATGAAAACAATATCCGCGGAGACCGGATCTATTCCACGAATATGCGTGACGGGGAAGCAGTCTCCAACGGCAGGGGACACATCTTTGCCGCCGACGGCAGTGAGATTACCCATTACACGGAGGGGAATGAAGGTTTTGCCACCATCCTTCCGTATTCCTACTTCTCGCATTACGATTTCTATGGAAAGGAGTTGAACGGCTTTTCCAAACTGAGCCTGAATCTCTATAAGTCCTGGGGTGAGACGGGCAACCGCATTCTCGTGGGTGCCGACTTCAAGACCGACGGCAACCTGGGCCAGGGACTGGTCTATAAGGCGGAGGCTCCGCCTTCGCACGCAGGCAACTCGGAAGCCGGATTCCGCCCGCGTCCTCTCTGGGACATTCCTTTCCTGAACCAGATAGGCGTGTTCCTGGAAGATTCTTTCCGGACCAAGTTCTGGAACCGGACGATGAACCTTACCGCCGGTCTTCGCTATGATTTTGTCGGCGGACTGAGTGCCCTGAGCCCCCGTGTGAACTTCTCCTTTGAGTTGATTCCTTCCGTGTGGACCCTGCGCGCGGGCTACGGCATCACCGCCAAGGCGCCCACCACCTCATATCTGTATCCCAATAACGCCTATTACGACCAGATCAACGTCAATACGCCGGAACCGACCCCTTCGGATCCTTCCAAGGTCGTTGTGGCGACCACCTACGTTTTCGATACCTCCAATCCGGCACTCCAGATGGCCCGGAACCGCAAGGCGGAAGTCGGCTTCGACCTGCTCATCGCCAAGCGCTACCGTCTTTCCATGACCTTCTACGACGAGGAATTGAAAAACGGCTACAGTTTCGGCCGCGACCTCTCTTCCTGGGTGCTGCTGCCCTACAAGACCTGGAAGCGCAGCGGCTATGACGCGGCGGGGAATCCCGTATTTACGCAGGATTACGATACGCAGCGTTTCTTCTCCTGGTATATGCCGATGAATACGGCGGCGGAGCACAACTACGGCCTGGAGTGGGAGTTGAACCTGGGCCGCTTCGACGCCATCCGCACCTCTTTCTTCCTGAACGGAGCCTGGATGCACACGGAATCCTGGTCCACCGGATGCACTTACGAACAGAAAATGAAGAGCGGAAGCACGGTCAACAGCCACGTAGGCATCTACGAGCCCGGCACCTGGCGCTACCACCGGGAAAAGGCCCTGACGACGCTGCGCATTACGCATAACATCCCTTCCATCGGCTTCGTAGTGACGCTCACCACTCAGGTGAACTTCTTTACCCGCAACTGGACCGTTTACGGAAACGACCTCTATCCGTCCAGCTATATCTCCAGCGACGACGGAAAGGTTTATCCCTTTACGGCGGAGATGGCGGAGGACGATGCGTTCAAGTATATGCTTACGGCACGTTCCGACAGCCGTTTCATCGTCAGCCATACCATTCCCACGGTGGTCTTCAACCTGAATGTTTCCAAGGAGTTCAAGAAGTTGCTCACCGCGTCCTTCTATGTCAACAACCTGTTCAATTCCCGGCCGCTCGATCCTTCCGAGGTCACGAAAGGGGCTTTTACGGAGTTGAACAATCCCATTTATTTCGGCTTTGAACTTAAACTTAAACTTTTTTAATTGTTTGTAGTATGAAAAAAATCTCTTTCATCTTCGCTGCGGCGTTAGCCACGCTGGCCGTCGCTTCCTGCGATTTCCCCAATGGGGAGGTCGTCAGCAATGAAGGGAGCATCAAGCTGGTTTATGCAGATCCCAGTATGGCTCCCTCCGATGTGGATACCAAGGTCTTGCTCACCAATGTAGGTAACGGGCAGGTTACTGAATTTTTTGCCAGGGCCGGACAGGAGCTTGACTTCTCCGGTATGGTTCCGGGTATCTACGATATTGTAGCCAGTGCGCAGTATACCCGCGGCGGTGCCGTGTACAACTGCCTCGGCACCCTTAAGAACGTGGCCCTCAAGCCTTTCGTGACTTCCAACCTCAACCTGGTGATGGACGTCACCAAGAGTTCCCCGCTGGTGTTCAAGGAAGTGCACTACAATGCCAACAAGTACACGAACCCCTCTACCGGAAAGGCGGTGACCTATCTGAAGGATACCTTCTTCGAGGTGTATAACAACGGAGAGGAAACCGTATATCTTGACGGTGTCTGCATCGGCGACCCGCTGAGCATCTCTACCTTCAGTTTCGCCCATCAGGCGGATAAACTCAGTCATCCGATCAAAGACTATATCTGGATCGGTACCTATGTATGGCAGGTTCCCGGCACCGGCATGCAATATCCTCTGGCTCCGGGCGAGTCTGCGGTCATCGCCGCTTCCGCCGCCGAGCACACCCTGGTGGGCGCCGGCCTGATCAACCTTTCCTATGCGGAATTCGAGTGCATCTGCCAGAAGTACATCGACAAGGGGCAGGTGGACGATGACGCTCCCAATATGATCCTCGCCTGCACGGTGAAGGAATCCGGTCTCGCCAACCAGTTCGGCAACTTCGTCGGAACGGCCTGGGTGCTCTTCTATCCCAGCGAGGGCCTGCGCAAGGATGGCGAATATCTCGAATCCGACAAGGCCAACAACTACGGCCAGGAAGTGCTGATCGCCGATGTGTTCGACGCCATCGACTGCGTGAAGAACGCCACCACGGACAAGAAACTCCCCACCTCACTCGATGCCGGCAAGATCTTCTGCGCGACGACCGGTGGCAACCAGAGTATCGTCCGTAAGGTTGCCAAGACGCTCGAAGACGGCCGCAAGATCTATCAGGATACCAACAATACCACTGAGGACTTCGAGGTCGTTACCTTCCCTGAGATTCGCCGTAATGGTGCCAAACGTCCGTCCTGGGCGACCTGGGGCCACGAAACGGCTCAGTAGGAAATGCTGCGTAAAGCCCTCATATCGCTGATGCTGTGCCTCCTCTCCCTTGGGGCGGGGGCGCAGCTTTCCCTGCCTGATCCTACGGCGCTGCGTCTGGAAAACGAGCGCGCCTGGATGACGGCGGCGGGGAATCCCGCCGGTCTGGTGACCGACTCCCTCAAGGCGCACAGCAGTGTCGGTCTCCGTTATCTCTACGGGACGGGGGAGTACCGGCTCCTGCCTGACGGGAAGAAACATTCCGATATCGCCTTTGATACGGAAGGTGCCGTAAAGGTGGGGAAAGTCAACCTCTGGGGGCATTTCGCTTACAATTACATTGCTACGGAAGGGAGCAGCTACAATACCCTTCTTTTTAATCCTTACGACACGCGTTTCCTGTACAGCGTGGCGGACAGCGTGGAAAGCGGCTGGCGGCGCCAGGCCTACGACCTGGAGTTCAAGGCGGCGATGCCCCTTTCGCGGGACAAGCTCTTCGGTGGCCTGCACGTAACCTATACGGACCGGATTGCCGCTAAGCAGAATGACCCGCGGGCCGAGTCCTACCATTATAGCGTCGGCCTTACGCCGTCACTGATTTTCCGGGGGCGCAAGGGGAATTTCGGCTTCCACCTCCACTATGCCAATACCTTCGAGCGTTCGACGCCGACCCTGAGCAATACGGAAGAGAACCAGATGGTGTATGTCCTGCGCGGTCTGGGAAATTATATCGACAATGTCGTAGGAGGCAATTCGATGAAAACGATGTATTTCCGTTGCAATACCCTGGGTGCCGGCCTGCAATATGAAGGGACGGGCCGCACGCCGTGGCTCTTGTACGGTAACCTTCGTTATCATTTGACAAACATTACCGAGGGTGCGACGCAGCCCCGCCTCCAGGGACGCACCAATGTGTTTGAAGCCGATCTGGGCTGGAAGATGCGGCTCCGCCGCGGGCATCGTGTCTCGCTCGCTTATTCCCATTCCGGGACCACGGGCATCGAACCGACCACGGTCATGAACATGGACGGAATCTGGGAAGTGCTTTCGGAACTTCCGCAGTGCAGTTATTCCAAGGATGTCTTTGCCCTTTCCTGGAACAAGACCGTCGGGAGCGTGAGTGACTGGAAATGGGTGTTCCATGCCGGGCTCTCCTATGTCTCCGAGAACGATACCTACGCCAATCCGCACTCTGTCTTTTCCTGGTCGGCGCTTAGGCCGCAACTGAGCGGCGAATGGCGCCAGGTCTTCCGGGGCGGGTCGGCGCTGCGCCTGGGTCTGGAGTTGGGCGGAGCAAAGAGCCTTTCTTCCCTCTATCAGTATGAAGGGGGCCAAGCGGACGGGAAACCGGCCGCCGTGTGGTATCCGCACGATCTCTCCATCCTCGCTGCGGATTATGTGCAGCAGGCCCTTTCTCTGGGATTTACGCTGCCGCTCCGTCGCGCTGCCCTGCAATGGGATTTGCGTGCCCGCGGCACTGAGACCTTCAACGGCCTTTACCGGCTTTGGCTGGAAGGTGGTTTTTCTGTATTTTTCTAATATGAGAACAAGAATTTTGAGTTTGGCGGCGATGGCACTTGTGCTCTCCGCCTGTTGTGACGGAGGCAAGGTCCAACTGCTTCCTTCAGAAGCGTTCAAGACCATCGTGGATGGCCGTTCTGTTGGATTGTATACCCTTCAGAACGGAGATGTCACGATGCAGGTGACCAATTACGGCGCCCGCGTGGTGGCGCTCTGGACGCCGGACCGCAAAGGCCGTTTGGCCGATATCGAAACGGGATACGAGAACATCGACCGCTATGTGAACAATACGGGCGAGCGTTTTCTCGGTGCGGCCGTAGGCCCGGTGGCGAACCGTATCGCCGGAGGCAAGTTCAGCCTGGACGGCGAGGAATATACCCTGCCGCAGAACAATAACGGCAATACCTTGCACGGCGGGGAGTTCGGCGTAGACCGTCTCGTTTGGGATGTCGTGGAAAAGAATGATACCCTGATCAGTTTCCTGCTGATTCTTCCGGACGGAAAGGACGGCTTCCCGGGGAAGCGCAATATCTTGATGACCTATACGCTGACGCCGGATAATTGCTTTGTGGTCAAGTACCTGGCCAACACCGACAAGGCGACGCCGATCAACCTTTCCCACCATTCCTTCTTCAACCTTTCCGGAGAGAGCGACAAATCCATTCTTGGCTACGAGCTTTGGATCAAGGCCTCGCAGGCTACGGAGGTGGACAGCCTGTTGATCCCTACCGGCCGCATCGTCCCGTTGGACGGTTCGCCGCTGGATTTCCGTACGCCCACGCCCATCGGGGAGCGGGTGAATGCGGATGACGACCAGATCAAGTGCGGTCCCGGCTATGACCATAACTGGGTGCTGGACCGTGAGGGCGAGGGCATCGAAAAGGTCGCTTCGGTGTACGATCCCGAGACGGGACGCGGCATTGAGATACTGACCGACCAGCCCGGCCTGCAGTTCTATTGCGGCAATTTCTTCTTCGGCGAGTATCCCGACAAGTATGGCCGGAATATCGGCTACCGCTGCTCGATGGCCCTCGAAACGCAGAAATTCCCGGATGCGGTGCATTATCCGCAGTTCCCGGATACGATACTTCGTCCGGGCGAAATGTATCACCATACCTGTATTTATAGATTCTTTACGCGGTAATGAAAAAGACCGTATTGGTCATCGGCGGGGGAGGACGCGAGCACGCCATCGTGTGTGCGCTCAGGCGCAGCCCGCAGGTGGAAAAGATTTATTGTGCGCCCGGGAACGCCGGGATTGCACAGCAGGCCGAGTGTATCCCCCTCAAGGATACCGATGTGGAGGGCCTCAAGGCCTTTGCCCTCGAAAAGGGAGTGGACCTGACGGTCGTCGGTCCGGAAGCGGCGCTCGCCGCCGGTGTCGCGGATGCTTTCCGTGCAGCCGGGCTGAAAATTTTCGGGCACAGCGCTTCGGCGACCGCCATCGAAAGCAGCAAGGAGTTCGCCAAGCGCCTGATGGAGAAATATGGCATTCCTACGGCTGCCTATCGCAGTTTTTCCGAATATGACGAGGCGCTTGCCTATGTCCTTTCCCGGCCTTTCCCGGCGGTGCTGAAATACGACGGGCTGGCGGCCGGAAAGGGAGTTGTCATCGCCCAGGATGCGCAGGAAGCGCGTGCTGCGTTGCAGGACATGCTGGTGGATGAGAGTTTCGGCAAGGGCCGTGTGGTGGTGGAGGATTTCCTCACCGGGCCGGAGTTCTCCTTTATGTGCTTCGTGGACGGGGAGCGGGTCTATCCTATGCCGCTTGCCCAGGACCACAAGCGCGCCTTTGACGGGGACAAGGGCCCCAATACCGGCGGGATGGGAGCCTATACGGGGCTTCCGTTCATCTCGGAGGAGGACCGGGAGTTTGCCTACCGTCATATCCTCTGCGCCACGGCGTCCGCGATGTGCAAGGAAGGCCGCCCTTTGTGCGGCGTGCTCTACGGCGGCCTGATGAAAACCCCGCAGGGGATCAAGGTCATCGAATTCAATGCCCGTTTCGGCGATCCCGAGACGGAGGTGGTGCTGCCCTTGCTGGAGAGTGATGCCTATGAGATCTTCTCCGCGGTGGCTTCGGGCGAGGAGGCGCAGCAGCCCCGTTGGCGCGATGCCGTGACGATGGGCGTGGTGCTGGCCTCGAAAGGTTATCCCGGACATTATGAGAAGGGCTTTCCCATCGCCGGGCTGGAGAAAGTCTCTACGCCTGTGCTCCATATGGGTACGGCATTGCGTGAGGGCGGATATGTCACGGCCGGAGGGCGTGTGCTGATGGTCGTGGCGGAGGGCAAGGACATTGCCGCTGCTCGCGAGAAGGTCTATGCGGAGATTGCCCGCATTGATTGTCCGAATCTTTTCTTTCGTTATGATATCGCGTATCAAGCATTATGATTATTGATGGAAAGGCGGTGAGTGCCGCCGTAAAGGACGCACTCCGGGAAAGGATGCCCGAACTGGAGGCGAAATATGGCCGCAGGCCCTGCCTGTGCGTGATTATCGTCGGGGAGAACCCGGCCAGCAAGGTGTATGTGCGCAATAAAGTGCGCGCTGCCCAGTATGTGGGCATGGAATCCCGTCTCATCGAGTTGCCGGAGCAGACTTCTGAGGCGGACTTGCTTGCGCTGATTGCACAGCTCAATGCCGATGAGCAGGTGGACGGACTGCTGGTGCAGTTGCCGCTTCCGAAGCATATCGACGAGGAGAAAGTCATCGAGGCGATCGCCGTGGAGAAGGATGTGGACGGCTTCCACATCCTGAATGTCGGCTCCTTGCAGGTGGGGCGTCCGTGCAGCGTTCCCTGTACGCCGAAGGGCATTATGCGCCTCATCGACAGTACTGGAGTCCCCATCGAGGGAAAGACCGCCGTGGTGGTGGGCCGCAGCAATATCGTCGGGAAGCCGGTGGCCAAACTGCTGCTGGACCGCAATGCCACCGTCATTATGGCGCATTCGCGTACGCGCGACCTCAAGTCCTTTACGCTTCAGGCCGATATCCTGGTCGTCGCCGTGGGGAAGGAGGATGTCGTGACCGGCGATATGGTCAAGCCCGGTGCCGTCGTCATCGATGTAGGTATGAACCGCCGTGCGGACGGCAGCCTGACCGGGGATGTGAATTTTGAAAGCGCGTCGCAGGTGGCGGGATGGATTACGCCCGTGCCCGGCGGCGTGGGCCCGATGACCATCGCGATGTTGATGGAAAATACGGTCGATTGCTTCCTGCAGGCGCGTCTCAGCGCGTAATCACCCCTTCCTGAAATACGATTTGAGAGGCATCTACCCGCTCTCCGGTGGCCAGTCGCCACAGCAGGGCGGGTATGTCGAATCCGGAAGCGAGCGCCGATGCAAGCCCGCCGGAGAAGCGAGGATTGCATTCAAGGAAAAAAGCCTGCCTGTCCGCAGCGCGTACGCGGAAATCCAGCCCGCAGACCCCGTGATAATCCACCGCATCGAGCAGCGTTTTCGCCCAGGCTTCGAGTTGTGCGGCCTTCACGCTTTCTCGCAGCGTGGAAACGCCCTTGCGCAGCGGCTCCAGAACGCGGTAGGATGCGGCGAAGAAAAAGCCGTCCCAGCGCAGCGCGTCCACGCAGACATCGTAGCCGTCGATGTACTCGGTCAACAGGTAGTCTTTGGCCGGCGCAAGGATATTGCGCAGGGCCTTGGGATTGCCGGGGAAATAGACGCTGTCCCCGCCCTGGCCGCCGGGGCGCTTAAAAACCACCGGATAACGCTCCACCTCTTCGGGCCCATTGAAACGATGAGGCTGGGGAATGCCCAGGGACTCCGCCAGGGCGCAGCAGGAAATCTTATCATCCAGACGGCGCAGTTTCTCCACGCTCTCCACAGGGATGAGGATGTCGGGGAAGCGGTCCCGGTGCGCGGCGAGCACTTCCGGGAAGAAGGTGGGGATGACCATCCCCGCGCCGCTTTCGTCCAACAGCAGTCGCAGTTTCTTCAGGAATTCCCCCTCGTGCTTGCGGGCATTCGGTCCCTCCATCATCGTGACCGTGAGCCCTTGTGTGCGCAGGCTCCGGGCCACCAGTTCTCCGGTGGCTCCGCAGGGATTTGCGACGATGATATGCCTAACGGACGACAATCCTTTCGATGCGACGGGGGATGGAGGTCAGGATCTCATAGGGGATCGTGCCGAGGATGCGGGCGAGTTCTTCGATGCTGGGCTCTTCGCCGAAAATCGTCACCGTATCGCCGGGGACGGCTTCTACGCCGCTGATGTCCAGCATACACATATCCATACAGATATTCCCGATGGTGGGGACGCGCTTCCCGTTCAGGAAGAAGGACGCGGCGCCACAGCCGAGGTGCCGGTCCACGCCGTCGGCATAGCCTGCCGGGATGGTGGCAATGACCGTTCCCTCCGGTGAAATCTTTCCGCGCCGGCCGTAGCCGATAGTGCCGTCTTCCGGTTTCAGATGCTTGATTTGCAGAATCTTGACCTTGAAGGAAGCGACGGGGGAGAGCCGTACATCCGGCAGGGCGCTGATACCGTAGATGCCGATGCCGAGACGCACCATATCGAACTGCCAGTCGCTGAAACGCTCGATGCCGGCGGAATTGAGCACGTGATACATCGGCCGGTATCCCAAGGCCTTGCTGATGCGGTCCGCGCCTGCCTTGAAACTTTTCAGTTGCCCGAGGGTGAATTCATCCTCGGCTGGATCTTCCGCGGCGGCAAGATGGGAATAGACGGATTTTACGCGGACCTGGGGATGGCTTTGCAGAAAAGCGGTCAGGCTGGCGAGTTCGTCGCTGCCGAAGCCGAGCCGGTGCATTCCGGTATCGAGTTTCAGGTGGACGGGGAAGTCGCGCATATTGCGCTTGTCCAGTTCGGCGCAAAGGGCTTCCAGGGTGTAGAGATTGGGGATGCCGGGCTCCAGACGGTTCTCGATCATCTCCGGGAAGAAGTCCGTGCCGGAGGTGAGGACGAGGATGGGCAGGGAAATACCGTTGCGGCGCAGTTCCATACCTTCGAGCGGGAGGGCAACCGCCAGGTAATCAGCGCCTTCCTCCTGCATAATGGCAGCAAATTCGGCAGCGCCGTGACCATAGGCGTTGGCCTTGACCAGCACCAGCATCTTCGTCTCCCGCTCCAGCAGAGAGCGGAAGTAGCGATAGTTGGAGCGGCAGGCGCTGAGCCTTAATTCCAGCCTCGAGAAGTCCGTATCCTTGTTCACAACATACAAAAATACGAATCTTTTTGATAAAAACGCTGGGTTTTTGTACCTTGCAAGATATTTCAAATGATGGACGCACAGAAACTGAAAACCGGATGCGTGGACTGGATTCGCGCGTGGTTTGAAAAGAACGGACCGCGCTGCTGCGCGGTGTTGGGGATGAGCGGAGGCAAGGACAGTACGGTGGCAGCCGCCCTTTGCGCAGAGGCGCTGGGACGCGAGCGTGTCGTCGGTGTCGCGATGCCCGCGGAAGGACAGAGCCTGAACGGCGCAGACCAGATCTGCGCGACGCTCGGAATCCGTTACCTTTGCCTTCCTATCGCCGGAATGGCGGCCGAGGCGGAAGCCCTGGCGTCACGGATGCCGGAGGGCGTCTTTTCGGAGCAGACCCGCCAGAACATCCCGCCGCGCCTGCGGATGACCGTGCTCTATGCGGTGGCGCAGACCGTGGGCGGCATGGTGGCCAATACCTGCAACCTCAGCGAAGACTACATCGGCTACGCCACCCTATATGGCGATGCCGCCGGCTCCTTTGCCCCGCTGGGCGGACTCTGCGTGCGTGAAGTGCGCGCCATCGGGCACGCGCTCGGCCTTCCCGCCGCCTGGGTGGACAAGGTTCCCGACGACGGCCTGCCCTGCTCGGCGCCCGATGAAGTGAAGTTCGGCTTCAGTTACGATACCCTGGACCGCTATATCCGTGAAGGGATTTGCGAAGATGCCGCCATCCGTGAAAAAATCGACGGTATGCACCGTCGCAACCGTTTCAAAACCGATATTTTGCATATTCCGGCCTATATTCCGGAGGTGGGGATAGTATAATTTTTATGGAATGAAGAAGTTGCTGCATAAGGGTGCATTTGCCTAAAGGCTTTGAGCTTCGCACCTCGGATGTCGGAACGAGTTCCACATCACTCGGTTTGTCGCTCAATTCCCCGGATAGGGTTGCGAAGCAACAAGCACCCGTTGCAGCAACTAAGAAATAGAATAAAAATTACAGGTATACAATGTATTCAATGTTGATCAGCATAGTCGCCCTGATTATCGGCTATGTGTTGTACGGAAGATTTGTTGAAAAAGTGTTTCGGGTAGAGCCGGCACGTCCTACACCCGCCCGTGCGATGACGGACGGAGTGGACTATGTCGTCATGCCCTCCTGGAAAGTCTTCATGATCCAGTTCCTGAACATCGCCGGGACCGGGCCCATCTTCGGCGCCATTCTGGGAGCAATGTACGGCCCGTCCTGTTACCTATGGATAGTTTTTGGCTGCATCTTCGGTGGAGCCGTGCACGATTACCTTTCCGGTATGCTCTCCGTCCGTCACGAAGGGAAGGGGCTTCCGGACCTCATAGGATACTATCTCGGCAGCCGTACGCGCAAGGTGATGCTGTTTTTTGCGGTGTTCATGATGGTGCTCGTGGGGGCTGTGTTCGTGTACAGTCCTGCAATTATCCTCGGCGACCTCGTGGGTGGCGGAACTAAGTCCGCTACCATCATCTGGGTGGGCATCATCCTCTTCTACTATATCGTAGCAACGATGGTCCCCATCGACAAACTGATCGGAAAAATCTATCCGATCTTTGCCTTTGCCCTCATTTTTATGGCGGTGGCGCTGCTGGCCTGCCTGATCGGGAAATGGCCTTCGGGCATTCCGGAGGTGTGGGACGGCCTCGCGAACCGCAATCCCGCCGGCGGCCGCATCTTCCCCTGCCTGTTCATTTCCATCGCCTGCGGTGCGGTGAGCGGTTTCCACGCTACGCAGTCTCCGCTGATGGCGCGCTGCATCGGCAATGAAAAACTCGGCCGCCCCATCTTTTACGGTTCGATGATTACCGAAGGCGTGATCGCCCTCATCTGGGCGACGGTCTCCTCCTGGTTCTTCTTTGCCGGAGGGAATGCGGAAATGGGTGCCGCCAATGTCGTGGCCGCCCCGGCGGTAGTGACAAACGTGTCGCGCTACTGGCTCGGTACGATGGGCAGTATCCTGGCTATCCTCGGTGTCGTCGCGGCGCCGATTACCAGTGGAGATACGGCCCTGCGCTCGGCCCGTCTGATGGTGGCCGATGCCCTGCATCTCAATCAGCGCCCCATCAAGAACCGGCTTGCGGTGAGTATGTGCCTTTTTATCGTGACCGGAGCGCTGTTGGTTTACAACATCGCGGATGCCCAGGGATTCAATAAGCTCTGGGGCTATTTCGGCTGGGCCAACCAGACGCTTTCCATCTTCACTTTCTGGACTATAACGGTATTCCTTGTGGAACATCGCAAGGGTACTTGCTATTATCTGGTCACGATGCTGCCCGCCTGCTTTATGACGGCGGTCTGCGTCACCTTCATCCTTACGGCCAAAATCGGCTTCCGGATTCCGCAGGACTATGCGCCTGTCATCGGTGCCGTGACTTTTGCGCTTTCCGCCTGCATATTCTTCTGGTTGAAGCATAAAAAGCTGGGTAGCAATGCTTCTGCGTAGATTCCTCCTCGCGGCGCTGTTCCTGCTCCCGTTTACCGCTTTTGCGCAGGGAGTGTATGAGCCTGTGCAATTGTTCATCAACAGTGCCGACGGAGTCTATGCCCGTGGCGATTCAATCAAGATTACGGCCTCCGTCACCCCCGAGGCGGAGGATACCCTGCTGCTGCAACTGCTCAGTTACGGGAAGGTGACTTATAAGAAGAAACTGCCCCGACCGCAGGGAGATACCCTGCTCTACGCCGCCGCTTTCGATGCGCCGACCTCCTGCATCGTACGGCTCGGACCGGCTTCGGATCCGAAGTGCGTGACAGGTGTAGGCTTTCTCGTGGAGCCGGAATCCTTCCGGCCCGGCTTTTCCGTGCCCGGTGACCTCCGCGCCTATTGGGACCGGGAACTGAAAAAGTTACGCAGACTCAAGCCGGAGGTGGAGATCCGTCCTGCCGAAGGCCTGGAGGAAAAGGACGAGCAGGAGTTCGTCTGTTACAAGATAGAAATCAATATGCCTTCCGGTCGTCCCTGCCGGGGCTATGTCGCCTATCCCCGTGGGGCGGCGAATCGTTCGCTGCCCATCTATCTCTTTGTGCATTCCGCCGGGGTAAACGGCCCCGACAAGCGCGCGACGGCGGAGAAGGCGGTGTCCCTTGCGCAGAAGGGCTGCATCGCCCTGGATATCAATGCGCACGGTATGGAGGACGATATGCCGCAGGAGTATTATGATGCGCTGGACAAGGGAGAACTCCATAAGTATTCTTCCCGGCCTTTCACCTGCGCCGAGGACTACTATTTCCACAATATGTACCTGCGTGACGTCCGCGCCCTGGATTATGCGGTCACCCTGCCGGAATGGGACGGGAAGCGTATCCTGGTGCGGGGAACCAGCCAGGGCGGGGGACAGGCGCTTGCCCTCTCCGGCATCGACCGGCGGATTACGCACGTCGTCGCCATCGTCCCTGCGATCACGGATACCGGCGCCATCCTGGACGGACGCAAATGCGGCTGGCCGAGTTCCGCGAGTGAGAAATATGCCGTCACGCCCCTGGGCCCCTCGGTGATGGCTTATCACGACGGCGCCACGCTCGTTTCTCTCTTCAAAGGAGACCTGTTTATCGAAGCCGGCAACATCGACACTACCTGCGACCCCGCGGCCGTCTCAGCCGCCTACAACAATGCGAATGCGGTGCATTCCAAGCAGATCTTCTACTTCCCCTGGCGCCCGCACACCCGTATGGATCTCCGCAACAACACCGCCTGGCGCGAAGCCGTCCTCAAGCCGCGCGAGGCATTCATCGATGCGGTGTGTAAGGAGTAGCGCGCCTAAATAACTTTAAGCATCGCCTCGCAGGCATTCAGCAGATCCTGGAAAGTCCGTTCAAAGTCTCCGGTGTACCACGGGTCCGCGACGTCCCGCCCGCTGCCGGTATAGGACATCATCAGATGAATCTTACCCTCCGGGTCTTCGGGGATGATCCTTCTTATCCAACGGAGATTGGAGGCATCCATATAGATAATCCGGTCGAAGCGTTCATAATCGGCCCGGGTCATCTGCCGGGCCCTTTTGTCAGGATCGAAGCGCACACCGTGCTGCTGGAGACAGCGCCTGGCCGGCGGATAGATGGGATTGCCGCTCTCCTCCGCCGAGACCGCCGCAGACTCGATATGATACTGCCCTTCCAGCCCCCTGGCCTTGACGAGGGCCTTCAGGATGAACTCCGCCATCGGACTCCGGCAGATATTCCCGTGACAGATGAATAAGATGCGTGTCACGTCTCGTCCAGAATCTGCCCTGCGGCGTTCTTGGTGTCCACTTTTTCGATGATGCGCTCCAGGATACCGTTCTCATCGAAGATAAAGGTGCGCCGGAGCGTTCCCATCGTCGTCTTGCCGTACATCTTCTTCTCGCCCCAGGCCCCGAAGTCCTGCAGCATCGACGTCGTCGTATCCGCCAGCAGCCGGAAGGGCAGCCCGAACTTGGCCCGGAAACCGGTATGGGACTTTGCGCTGTCCTTGCTGACGCCTACGACATTGTAGCCGGCCGCCGTCAGCCGTGCATAATTGTCCCGGAAAGAACAGGCTTCAGCCGAGCAGCCGGAGGTATTGTCTTTCGGATAAAAATAGATGATGGTCTTATTGCCCTTGCCGATGAAATCTTCCGACTTCACCGTCGCGCCGTCCTGGTCCAGGACCTCGAAGGAAGGCATTTTGTCCCCGATTTTCAGCATAGTACAAGTGGTTTATCCCTCAAATATATCAAAAATTCGGCGTAAAAGCGTTATCTTCGTCACCGATGATACGGCAAAGTCTGCAGCAATACATCGAGGAGCGCGTGATTCCCCGCTATGCCGCCTTCGACAAGGCGCACCGGGAGGACCACGCCCGCAAGGTCATCGAGCGGGCGCTGGAAATGGGAAAAGCCTTCGATATCGACGAAGAAATGCTCTATACGGCGGCTGCCTGCCACGATCTGGGGCTCTCCGTGGACCGGAAGACGCATCATCTGGAAAGCGGGCGCATCATCCGTGCCGATGCGGAACTCCGCCGATGGTTCAATGCGCAGCAGATCGAAATGATCGCGCAGGCGGCCGAGGATCACCGCGCATCAGCGCAAACGGCTCCGCGCAGCCTCTACGGCGCCCTGGTGGCCGAAGCGGACCGGATGATAGAGCCGCTGACCATCATCCGCCGCACCGTCCAGTACGGTTTCGCGCACTACCCGGAACTCGACAGGGAAGGGCACTGGCAGCGGACGCTCGAGCATCTGAGAGAGAAATACGCCGAAGGGGGCTATCTTCACCTGCTCATCCCGGGTTCCCCCAACGAAGCGCCCCTGGCGCAACTCCGCGAAATCATCCGCGATGAGATGCGTCTCCGAAGCATCTTCGAGACGGTGTATGCAGAGGAAATGAATTCCCGGAATTAAATCCTGCCCGGATACTGCTCGATGGCGTGGGCGAGCAGGGTCATGGCCTTTTTCAACTCGGGGACCTCGAGGACGTAGGCGATGCGGACCTGGCGCTTGCCGGCGTCCGGCGTCTTGTAGAAGGAGGCCGCAGGGGTCACCATCACGGTCTGGCCGTCCTCGCGGAAATCGGTCAGCAGCCATTTGGCGAACTTCTCGGCATCATCCACCGGCAACTCGGCGACGGTATAGAACGCGCCCATCGGCACGGGAGTGAAGACGCCCGGCATCTTGTTCAATGCCTCGATGGCGCAGTCGCGGCGGCGGATATATTCCTCGCGGACCTCGTCGAAATAGCTCTGGGGCGTATCCAGGGCGCCGAGCGCAGCCCACTGTCCGAACACGGGCGGGCAGAGGCGGGACTGCGCGAACTTCATCGCGGCGGCCATCACGTCCTTGTTATGCGAAATCATACAGCCGATGCGTGCGCCGCAGAGATTGTAGCGCTTCGATACGGAATCGGCGATGATGACGTTCTGCTCGCAGCCCGGGATGTTGATGGCGCTGAAATGCGGTTCGTCGGTATAGCAGAACTCGCGGTACACCTCGTCGGAAATGAGGAAAAGGTCGTGCTTGCGGCAGAATTCGCCGATCTGCAGCAGTTCCTCCTTGCTGAACAACTTGCCCGAAGGGTTGCAGGGGTTGCTGATGAGCACCGCTTTCGTACGCTCGGTGCGCAGGGCCTCGAAGGCTTCGATGCCGGGCACCTTGAAGCCCTCGCGGATATCGGTCTTCACGGCCTTGAGCGTAATGCCGTTGAGGAATGCGAAGGTATTGTAGTTCGTATAGAAAGGCTCTACGACGATGATCTCGTCGCCCCGGTCGGCCGCAATCTGCATCGCGACGGAGAAGGCCTCGCTGCCGGCTACGTCGATGAGGATTTCGCTGACGTCGATGTTGATGCCGATCTTCTTGTAGTACTTCTCCACCATATCCCGGCGCAGTTCGATGAAGCCCGCGGAATTGGTGTAGGAAAGGTGATGCATGCCCTTGCACTTCTCAATGACCGCATCCACGGCGCAACGGGGGGACTTGATGTCCGGTGCGCCTACGTTCAGGTGATACACCTTGGTGCCGGCCGCCTTGGCGGCATCGGCAAACGGAACCAGTTTCCGGATGGCGGAAGCGGGCATGGCCGCTGATTTCTCTGAGATCTTGATCATAATATACTACTAATGGCGGATTAAATATTCGGCAATCTGGACGGCATTGAGGGCGGCGCCTTTCTTGATCTGGTCTCCGGAGAGCCAGAAGGTGATGCCGTTCTCATTGGCGAGGTCCTTGCGGACGCGGCCCACATAGACATCGTCCTTGCCGCCGGTGAAGAGGGGCATCGGATAGGTCTTGGTGGCGGGATCGTCCTGCAGCGTAACGCCGGGAGCGGCGGCGAGGGCCTTCTGCACCTCGGCGACGCCAAGGGGCTTTTCGGTTTCGACCCAGACCGCCTCGGAATGGGAGCGCAGGGAAGAGATGCGGACGCACATCGCGGAACACTTCACATCCGAGTGAAGGATCTTGCGCGTCTCGTTGAACATCTTCATTTCTTCCTTGGTATAGCCGTTGTCCGTAAAGACATCGATTTGCGGAATGACGTTATAGGCCAGCTGGTAGGCGAACTTCTCCACGGTGACGGGCTTTCCTTCGACCAGTTCGCGGTACTGCTGCTGCAGTTCCGCCATGGCCTGTGCGCCCGCGCCGGAGGCGGACTGGTAACTGGCTACGTGGATGCGGGTGATGTGGGACAGGGCCTCGATGGGCTTCAGGCACACCACCATCATGATGGTCGTACAGTTAGGGTTGGCGATAATGCCGCGGGGACGCACCAGGGCATCCTCGGCGTTGCATTCAGGCACCACGAGCGGAACGTCCGGATCCATACGGAAAGCGCTGGAATTGTCGATCATCACCGCGCCGAACTTGGTGATGTCCGCGGCGAACTCTTTGGAGGTGCCGGCTCCGGCAGACGCAAAGGCGATGTCCACGCCCTTGAAGTCATCGTTGTGCTGAAGCAGTTTTACCTCGTACTCCTTCCCCTTGAAACTATACTTGCGGCCCGCACTGCGTGCAGAACCGAACAACAACAGTTCGTCAATGGGAAAATTCCTTTCTTCAAGGACGCGCAGGAATTCCTGCCCGACGGCGCCGCTGGCGCCTACAATTGCTACTTTCATATACTGCTAACTAAATAATCTCTGAATCCTTCGTAATCCTTGCCGAGCGGCACGCTCTGCTTCGTTCCCTTCATAAATGCGGCCAGCCGCTGCGGAACGTCTATTTCCAGTGCGGTGATTTCTTCCATCTTCTCCAGGAACTTGGCCGGGTGCGCGGTCTCGCAGAAAATGCCCTTCTCGCCGTCCCTGAGCCCGTCCTTAAGGGCACGGTAGCCGCAGGCTCCGTGCGGATCGAGCAGGTATCCGGTGTCGGAATAGCATTCCAGGATCGTGCGTTCGATGGTCTTGTCGTCCACCACCGCGCCGCTGATGTGGGCACGGACCGCATCGGCATCGCGGCCGTAGAGTTCCCAGATGCGGGCGAAGTTGCTCGGGTCGCCCACGTCCATCGCGTTGGCGAGCGTCTGTATGCTGGGGCGCGGGCGATACTGCCCGTCCTGCAGAAAATCGTAAAATACGCGGTTGCTGTTGTTCGCGGCGATGAAACGCTTCACGGGCAGGCCCATCTCGGCCGCGAAGAGCGCGGCGCAGAGGTTCCCGAAATTGCCGCTCGGCACGCAGATGACCGGCGCTTCGCTGATGCCGGCCCGGCGCAGCCGCGCCACCGCATTGAAATAATAGAAGGACTGCGGCAGGAAGCGCGCCACGTTGATGCTGTTGGCGGAAGTCAGTTTCATCTTCGCGCGCAGGTCCGCGTCCATAAAGGCGTTCTTGACCAGCGCCTGGCAGTCGTCGAAACAACCGTCAATCTCCAGTGCGGTGATGTTCTGCCCGAGGGTGGTGAACTGGCATTCCTGAATCGGACTGACCTTCCCCTTGGGATAGAGTACGAACACCCGTACGCCTTCCACGCCGAGGAAGCCGTTGGCCACGGCGCTGCCGGTATCGCCGGAGGTCGCCACCAGTACGTTGACGGGAGAATTGTCCGAGAAATAGGCCAGCAGGCGTGCCATAAAGCGGGCGCCCACGTCCTTGAACGCCAGGGTAGGGCCGTGGAAAAGTTCCAGCACCCAGATGTTTTCCTCTATCTGGTAAGTGGGGCAGTCGAAGGAAAGCGTTTCCTGCACGATGCGGTGCAGGTCGTCTGCGGGGATGTCCTCGCCGAAAAAGGCGTCCGCGACGGCGCAGGAGAGTTCCTGGAAGGACATCTGCGCCATATCCTCGAAGAACCGGGCGGGCAGCCGGGGGATCCGGCGGGGCATATACAGGCCGCGGTCTTCCGCAAGTCCGTTCACGACCGCCTTGCGCAGCGTCGCTTCCGGTGCTTTTCCGTTGGTGGAATAGTACATCATAACTCTCTGGCTCCCTTATTGGTAATCTTGATCGCGTAGGACTCGTAACCGATGCCCAGCGCATCGAAATGGGCGTTCATGATCTTGCGGGCACGATAGGCCGTCTCGTAATGGTCCGTCAGCGCGAAGACCGAAGGCCCGGATCCGGCGATGTTCATCGCCAGCGAGCCGGCATCCATCAACTTCGTGCGCAACTCGTCGAAGCCCGGGATGAACTGCTTGCGGTAGGGCTCGGCCACGATGTCCTTCATCGCCCGGCCCACCAGTTCCATATTGCCGGAGTAAAGGCCGGCCACCATTCCGCCCACGTTGCCCCACTGGCGGATGGCGTCGTGCAGGGGAATCTGCGTCGGCAGGATGCTGCGGGCTTCCTTGGTGGAGACCACGATATCCGGATGGATCACCGCGCAGTAGAAATTGCCCGGCACAGGAATCTTGATCAGGTCCAGCGGCTCATAGCCCCGGATCAGCACGATACCGCCCATGACGGCGGGCGCTGCGTTGTCCGCGTGGTAGCCGCCGCTGGCGAGGTTCTCGCCCTCCATCGCGCAGAGCACGACATCCTCCTCGGTGAGGGGACAGTCGAAGAGCAGGTTGATGCCATAGGCCGCAGCGGCGCTGGATGCGGCGCTCGAACCGATGCCCGAGCCCGGGCTGATCTTGCGTTCGATGCGTACGTCGATATGCGCCTTCTTTCCGGTGATTTCCAGGAATTTGCGGATGACCGGAGTAATGACGTTCTTCTCCGGATCGTCGGGCAGCGGGATGTCCGTATCATTGACGATGCTGATCCCTTCGCCTTTGGAGGCGCTGATTTCCAGCACGTCGCCCACTTCGTCGAGCGCGAGTCCGATGATGTCGAAGCCGCAGCCCAGGTTGGCAATCGATGCCGGAGCGAAAACCCTTACAGAAGCCATATCGTCAGTGTATGTTTGCAATGCTCATAATATCGGCAAAAACGCCTGCCGCCGTGACGCCCGCGCCGGCTCCGTAGCCCTGGATGAGCATCGGATGCTCGTGGTAGCGTTCGGTCGTAAGCAGTACGATGTTGTTCGAGCCGTCGAGGACGTAGAACGAATGCAGGTTGCCCACGGTCTTCAGCGACACGGAGAATTTGCCGTTCTCCATCTTGGCGACGAAGCGCCAGCGCTCGTTCCTGCGTTCCAGTTCCTTGCGCTCCGCTTCGAACTTGGCGTCGAGCGAGGGCAGTTTGGCCCAGAACTCTTCCAGCGTGCAGTCGAAGAAGGCGGGCGGGATGAAGAGATGCGCTTCCACATCCTCCTGGTTCACCTTGTAGCCGGCTTCGCGGGCGAGGATGACCAGTTTGCGGATGACATCCTTCCCGGAGAGGTCGATGCGGGGATCCGGCTCGGAGAAGCCCTGCTCCTGCGCCATCTTGACGGTGCGGCTGAAGGGGATGTCCTCCGAGATGGTGTTGAAGATGAAATTCAGCGTGCCGCTCAGCACGGCCTCGATCTTTTCGATCTTGTCGCCGCTGTTCACCAGGTCGTTGATGGTGTTGATGATGGGCAGACCGGCGCCGACGTTGGTTTCGAAGAGGAACTTCACGTTGCGCTTCAGGGCGGTCTCCTTCAGGCGGCGGTAATTGTCGTAGTCGGAAGATGCGGCAATCTTGTTCGCCGCGACCACCGAGATGCCGTGATTGAAGAAATCCTCGTAGAGAGCGGCCGCTTCGGCGCTGGCCGTGCAATCCACGAAGACGGAATTGAAGATGTTCATTCCGATGACTTCTTCCTTCAGTTTTGCCGGCGTCAGCGGGATGCCTGCGGCCACCAGTTCGCGGAAACGGGTCGTGTCGATGCCGTTCCGGTCGAAGATGCCGCGGGTTCTGCGGGCGATGCCGACGATGTTGAGTTTCAGGTTACGCTCGCGCATCAGTTTCTCGCGCTGCGCGGTAATCTGCTCAATCAATTGTCCGCCCACCGTCCCTATCCCGCAAATGAAAAGGTTTAACTCCTGGTATTCCGACAGAAAGAAACTGTCGTGGATGACGTTGAGGGATTTGCGCAGGAACTTCTTCTCTACGACGAAGGAGATGTTGCGTTCCTCCGTGCCCTGCGCCAGCGCGATGATGCTGATGCCGTTGCGTCCCAGCGTCGTGAACAGTTTCCCGGCGACGCCGGAATTCTGCCGCATGTTCTCTCCGACGATGGCGACCGTCGCGACGTCGCGACGGCACTGCACGGGATCCATCGAGCCTTCGGCGATCTCGTGCGCAAACTCCTGCTGCAGCGCCTCTGTAGCCGCTTCGGCGTCGGTGGCATTAATGCCGAGCGATATGCTCGTCTCCGAGGAGGACTGGCTGACCAGATAGACGCTGATTCCCTCGAGGGCGAGGGCGTTGAAGATGCGGCGGTTGATGCCGACGATACCGGCCATCGACGGGGCGGAGACCGTAATCACGCAACTGTCCTCGATGGAGGAAATGCCCGTGACGGGGAACTCCCCGCCGTGGTGCTCCCGGCTGATGACGGTGCCCCTGGCCTCCGGATGGAAGGTATTTTTTATCAGGATGTTGATGTTCTTTGCGCAGACCGGATAGAGCGAAGGCGGATAAATGACCTTCGCGCCGAAGTTGCAAAGTTCCATCGCCTCTTCGTAACTCAGGGCGTCGATGACGTAGGAAGTGCGGATGATGCGCGGGTCGGCGGTCATGAAGCCGTCCACGTCCGTCCAGATCTCCAGCCTGTCGGCATTCAGCGCCGCGGCGATGATGCTGGCGGTGTAGTCGGAACCGCCGCGTCCCAGGTTGGTGATTTCGCCGCTGCGGCTGTCCGTGGAGATGAAGCCGGGGACGACGGCCACCTGGCCCTTGCCGAAGGAGGCGAAGGCCTCGTGCACCAGGCGTTCGGTCAGTTCCGAATCCAGGACGGTCTTGCCGGCCCTGCGGGTGGTCTTGATGAAGTTGAGGGCATCGTAGCGCCTGGCGCCCGGCAGCATTGCCGTAACGATGAGCGAAGACATGCGCTCGCCGTAACTGACGATTTCGCAGCGCGTCTTTTCCGGCAGTACGCGCAGGGAATAGACGCCTTCGCAGAGGCCGCCGAGGGAATCGAACAGCCTTCCGATATCGGCACGCAGGGCGGTATCGCCCGGGACGCAGGCGTCCATGATTTCCGTATGCCGTTCCCGGATGGCGGCAAGGTGTGTCCGGAAGGCCTCATCGCCTTTCTCCGCCATCGCCGACATTTCCAGCAACTGGTCGGTAATCCCGCCGAGTGCCGAAACGACAACCACAACCCCTTCGTCATGAAGGGCGACGATATTTTTGACATTCTGCAGCGGCGCTACGCTGCCTACGGAACTTCCGCCGAATTTCAGTACATTCATACGCTACGCTATAAATCCTACAAAATTGGCAATTATTTCGAAAATATGCAAAGCATATCCCTCAAACTACGGCCGGGTCTGGCCGTAGCCTTCGATGAGCCATTTGTAGGTGGTGATTTCTTCGAGGCCCATCGGGCCGCGGGCGCCGAGTTTCTGGGTGCTGATGCCGATTTCCGCGCCGAGCCCGAACTGGGCGCCGTCGGTAAAACTGGTCGGGGCGTTCACATATACGCAGGCGGCATCGACTTGCTGCTGGAAGGCCCGGGCGTTCTGCGCGTCTTCGGTGATGATGGATTCGCTGTGTCCGGAGCCGTATTTCGCAATGTGGGCAAGGGCTTCGTCGAGGCTGTCCACGACCCTCACCGCCATCTTGTAGTCCATGAATTCGGTGCCGAAGGATGCTTCCGTCGCCTTCTCGAGCAGGGGATGACGGCCTTCCAGCACCCCGTAGGCCCGTTCGTCCGCATAGAGGGTGACCTGCGGCATCTGCGACACGAGCGCAGGCAGGTCCGCCAGCCGTGCCGAATGCAACAGCAGGCAGTCCAGGGCGTTGCAGACGCTGACCCTGCGGGTCTTGGCGTTGGTGACGATGCGGCGGCCCTTCTCCAGGTCGCCGGAGGCATCGAAATAGGTGTTGACCACGCCGGCGCCGGTTTCGATGCAGGGCACCTTCGCGTTGTCGCGCACGAAGTTGATCAGGGCCCTACCGCCGCGGGGGATCACCAGGTCCACGTAGCCGCAGGCTTCGAGGAGTTCCTGCGTGGCTTCGCGGCCGGCGGGGAGCAGGGTGACGGCATCGGGGGTGATGCCGCCCGCCTCGAGCACTTCCCTGATCAGCGCGACCGCCGCGGCATTGGAGGCATAGGCGTCGCTGCCGCCTTTCAGGATGCAGGCGCTGCCGCTTTTGAAGCAGAGCGAAAAGACATCCCAGGTGACATTGGGCCGGGCTTCGTAAATCACGCCGATGACCCCGAAGGGGACGCTCACTTTCCGCAGCTGCAAACCGTTGGGCAGCGTCCTTTCGAGCAGGATGCGGCCGAGCGGGGAGGGGAGCGACGCGACATTGCGCATATCGGCGGCGATGCCGGCAAGCCGCTCGCGGTTCAGTTTCAAACGGTCGTAGAGCGGATTCGACGGATCCATCCGCGCAAGGTCCTGCGCATTGGCTTCGAGCAGGCTTTCCGCGCGGGCTTCGAGCGTATCGGCAAGGGTATGCAGCAGACGGTTGCGGTCAGCGTCGCTGATGAGGGCGACCTGACGGGCCGCTTTCGCGGCGGCTTCGAAATTGGCTTTCATCGGATTTCGGTATGTATGATGCTCTCAGGCGCTTCCGCGAGTTTCAGCAGGACGGCGTCGCGTTTGCCGTTGGCGATGATGACGCGTACCCCGGAGGCGGCGAGTCTGCGTGCCATCTCGTACTTGGTCTGCATTCCTCCGCGTCCGGCGCTGCTGTGTTTGGCGCTGATGTAGGCGGAAAGGTCTTCCTCGTGCGAAACGCGCTCGATGACGCGGCTGCCCTCCAGCGAAGGGTCGCCGTTGTAGATGCCGTCTATGTTGCTGAGGATGATGAGGGTATCGGCCCCCATCATCGTGGCGACGAGGCCGGAGAGTTCGTCATTGTCCGTAAACATTAGTTCCGTGATGCTCACGGCGTCGTTTTCGTTGACGATGGGCAGGATGCCGCTCTCCAGCATTCCTTCCATACAATTGCGCTGGTTGTTGTATTCTTCGGTCCCCTCGAAGTTCTTTTTCATCGTGAGGATCTGTCCCACGTTGATGCCGTAGTCCGCAAACAGCCTGTAATACTGGTCCATCAGGCGGACCTGGCCGACGGCGGCGTACAGCTGCCGCTGCTGGACTTCGTCCAGGCCGGGCGCAGCCTTGGCCAGGCTCCGCCCGCACGCCACCGCGCCGCTGGTGACCAGGATGACCTCGATACCCCGTTTGCGCAGGGCCTGGATCTGGTCCGTCAGCGAGGATACCCTTGTCGTGTCCAGCGTGCCGTTGTCCCTGGTGAGCACGTTGCTGCCCACCTTAACCACGATCCTTTTCATTTGATTCCGGCTTTGAGTCCCGCAATGACGGCTGCACTGAACCCGGCCTCCTCCATCGCATTGAGTCCCTTGATGGTCAGGCCTCCCGGAGTGGTGACGCGGTCGATTTCCTGCTCGGCGTGCGTGCCTTTCTCGTTCAGCAGCCGGGCGGCGCCTTCCACCGTGTCGCACACGGCCTTGCTGGCGAGACTGGGCGGGATGCCGAGTTCGACGGCGCCTTCCACGGCGGCGCGGATGTAGCGCAGCGCATAGGCGATGCCGCAGGAGGTGACGGAGGTGCCCGCAAGCATCTTCATCGCGGGCAGCTTGACGGTGCTGCCGATGCAGCCCATCAGTTTCTCCACTTTCTTGAACTGTCCCTCGGAGGCGCGGACCGGCGAGAGGATGGTGGCACTTTTGCCGATTTCGGCAGCGGTGTTGGGAATGGCATAGATGATGGGCATATCCCCGGGGAAGAGTTCTTCCAGTTTCGCGGCAGGAACGCCCGGCGCGAGGCAGACCAGCGTCTGCGATTCCTTGCCCAGTTCCGGGGCGATCTGCGTGGCGATCTCTTCAATCAGCCAGGGCTTTACGGCGATCAGTACAAAGTCGGCTCCCTGCACGGCCGCCGCATTATCCAACAGGGTATCAAAGCCTTCTGCGCTGAACTTTTCGAGCGTTGCCGCGCTGGAGGCTGTCAGGGTGATGTCTTTCGCCGGAACACCGCCGCGCACAAGCCCGCGCGCAACGGCACCCCCGAGATTTCCGGCTCCTATGAGGCAGATTTTCATGTTTCCAACAATAATCCTGCGAATGTAACGAAAATTTTGGATTTTTAAAAAGCTTGACTAACTTTGTAGCCCGGTTAGAAGTGAATTTTTATGTTTGTATCTTACCGGGAACGTGATTATCTAAGCGCCCTTTGGTGCTCCTCCGGACATCAGAACCGACAGTTTGGCTTCCAGGCCTTCGCCTGGTTGGGTAAGTCGTGTCCGTCCGGCCGGACATTGCGGTAATACATATATAGACCTGTAAAAAATACATTCCGGTTCTTCCTGGGGAGGGCCGGTTTTTTTTATGTTATGAAGGCATATTTGATTCTTGAAGACGGTTCGCGTTTTGAAGGAACGCTGTTCGGAAGCCCGAAGGGCACGGCCGGGGAAGTGGTGTTCAACACGGCGATGACGGGCTACCCCGAAAGCCTGACCGACCCCTCCTATGCCGGTCAGATCCTGGTCTCGACCTTTCCGCTCATCGGCAACTACGGCGTCCCTTCGCACGAGAAGGAAGCGGACGGGCTGGAGGAACATTTCGAGGGCAGCCACATCTATGCCAGCGGCCTGGTCGTGGCGGATTACAGCCGCGAATACAGCCACTGGGACGCCCGGGAAAGCCTGGACGAATGGCTCAAGCGCGAAGGGATTCCCGCCCTCACGGGCATCGATACCCGTTCGCTCACGAAAGTGCTGCGCGAGCACGGCGTGATGCGCGGACGCATCGTCCTGGAAGGAAAAGAAAGTGCCGATGCCGGCGTTCCGGACTACGGCAGCCACAACTTCGTCGCCGAGGTCTCCTGCAAGGAGCTGCTGCGCTACCGTCCGGAAGGAGAGCCGCGCAAAAAGGTCGTCCTGGTCGACTGCGGCTGCAAATACAACATCATCCGCTGCCTGCTGAACCGGGGCGTCGAGGTCATCCGGGTGCCTTGGAACTACGATTACACGGGAATGGATTACGACGGCCTGCTGCTGAGCAACGGTCCGGGTAACCCCGAAGCGTGCAGGGAGACGGTGGATATCCTCAGGAAAGTGCTCGACGAAGGCCGCAGCAATGCCGCCCAGGGCCTCCCGGTCAAGCCGGTGATGGGCATCTGCCTGGGCAATCAGTTGCTCGGCATCGCCGCAGGCGCAAAGGTATATAAATTGAAATATGGTCACCGCGGTCATAACCAGCCGGTCCGTCTGGAAGGTACGACCGAGTGCTTCATCACCAGCCAGAATCACGGCTACGCCATTGACAACGACTCCCTGCCGGAAGGTTGGAAGCCCCTGCTGGTCAATATGAACGACGGCTCCAACGAGGGCCTGGAACACCGGAGCCTGCCCTGGTTCTCGGTGCAGTTCCATCCGGAGGCCAGCGGCGGTCCGCTGGATACGGAAGTGCTCTTCGACCGCTTTGTCGCCCTGATGGAGTCGCCTTCGGCCGCAGGCTGCCCGCCCGTCAGCGGCCATCTGCTCAAAGCGGCCGCCTGCCCGCCGCCGACCAAGCCGTCGAAAGTGCTGGTCCTGGGCTCCGGAGCGCTGAAAATCGGCGAAGCGGGGGAATTCGACTATTCCGGCTCGCAGGCCCTCAAGGCCCTGCGCGAGGAAGGTATCTCGACCGTGCTGATTAATCCGAACATCGCTACGGTGCAGACGAGCGAAGGCGTCGCCGACAAGATTTATTTCCTGCCGGTGACCCCGGCCTTCGTGGAAAAGGTCATTGCGAAGGAGCGTCCGGACGGAATCTTCCTTTCCTTCGGCGGGCAGACCGCGCTGAACTGCGGCATCGAACTCTATCAGTCCGGCGTGCTCGAGAAATATGGCGTGCGCGTGCTGGGAACGCCCGTGCAGACCGTCATCGACACCGAGGACCGGGAGCGCTTTGTCGAAAGGCTCGACGAAATCGACGTAAAGACCATCCGGAGCGAAGCCTGCGCTTCGGTCGCGGAAGCGGCGGCTGCGGCGGAAAGGCTGGGCTATCCCGTCATCCTGCGCTCCGCCTATGCCCTTGGCGGACTGGGCTCGGGTTTCTGCGACAATGCGGAGGAACTTTCGCGCCTGGCGGAAAAATCCTTCTCCTTCTCGCCGCAGGTCCTGGTGGAAAAGAGCCTGAAAGGCTGGAAGGAAATCGAATACGAGGTGGTCCGCGATGCCTATGACAACTGCATCACGGTCTGTAATATGGAGAACTTCGACCCCCTGGGCATCCATACGGGGGAGAGTATCGTCATTGCGCCTTCCCAGACCCTGACCAACTCGGAATACCATTTCCTGCGCGAACTGGCCATCAAGATCGTCCGTCATCTCGGGATAGTCGGCGAATGCAACGTGCAATATGCTTTCGACCCCGATTCGGAGGATTACCGCGTCATCGAGGTGAATGCGCGCCTCAGCCGCTCTTCCGCCCTGGCCTCGAAGGCGACCGGCTACCCGCTGGCTTCGGTGGCGGCCAAACTCGGTCTGGGGAAGGGCCTTTTCGAACTGAAGAACAGCGTCACCAAGACGACGAGCGCCTTCTTTGAACCGGCCCTGGACTATGTCGTGTGCAAGATTCCGCGCTGGGACCTGTCGAAGTTCCACGGAGTGGACCGCGAAATCGGTTCCAGTATGAAATCGGTGGGCGAGGTGATGTCCATCGGCCGTACCTTCGAGGAAGCCATCCAGAAGGGCCTGAGGATGATCGGGCAGGGGATGTACGGTTTCGTGGAGAACAGCCGCCTGACCTTCGATGACCTGGACAAGGCCCTGCGCGAGCCCACCGATATGCGCATCTTCGCCATCTGCCAGGCCATGCAGTCCGGTTACAGCATCGACCGCATCCACGCCCTGACGAAAATCGACAAGTGGTTCCTGCGCAAACTCCAGAATATCGTGCATATCGCGGAAGAACTGCGCGGATGCGGGAGCGAAATCCCGCGGGAACAACTCCTGAAAGCCAAGATTTACGGTTTTTCGGATTACCAGATCGCCCGCGCCGCATCCGGGGACAAGGCGGATGCGCTTGCCGTCCGCGCCCTGCGGAAGGCGGCGGGCATCGTCCCGGTGGTCCGGCAGATCGATACCCTGGCGGGCGAGTTCCCCGCCCTGACCAATTATCTTTATATGACCTACCAGGGAGTGGGCGACGACAGCCCGGCCGGCGGGGATGACGGACGCAAGAGCGTCGTCGTGCTCGGATCGGGCGCCTACCGCATCGGCTCTTCGGTAGAATTCGACTGGTGCTGCGTACAGGCGCTCAACACCATCCGCCGGCAGGGCTACCGCAGCGTGCTGGTCAACTACAATCCCGAAACCGTATCGACCGACTATGATGTCTGCGACCGGCTCTATTTCGATGAACTTTCCTTCGAGCGGGTCCTGGACATCGTGGAGGCGGAAAATCCGCAGGGCGTGGTGGTGTCCACCGGAGGGCAGATCCCGAACAACCTGGCGATGAAACTCGCCGAAAGGGGAGTGCCGCTGCTCGGAACCTCGGCCCGGGACATCGACAATGCGGAGGACCGCAAGAAATTCTCGGCGATGCTGGACCGCATCGGCGTGGACCAGCCGGAGTGGGGGGAACTGACCTCACCGGAAGATATCGACGCATTTATTAAAAAGGTCGGTTTCCCGGTGCTGGTCCGGCCTTCGTACGTGCTTTCCGGCGCTGCGATGAACATCTGCTCCAATTCGGAAGAACTCGAACGCTTCCTGCAACTGGCGGCGAAGGTGTCGGAAGAGCATCCGGTCGTCGTGAGCCGCTTCATCGAACACGCGAAGGAGATCGAATTCGACGCGGTCGCGGACCACGGGAAAATCATTGCCTACGCCATCGGCGAGCACGTGGAATTCGCGGGGGTGCATTCCGGAGATGCGACGATCCAGTTCCCTCCCCAGCGGCTCTATGTGGAAACGGTGCGCCGCATCAAGCGCATCAGCCGCAAGATTGCAGCCGAACTGCACATTTCCGGTCCTTTCAATATCCAATACCTGGCCAAGGAAAACGAAATCAAGGTCATCGAATGTAACCTGCGGGCCAGCCGCAGTTTCCCCTTCGTGAGCAAGGTGCTGAAGATCAACTTCGTGGAGTTGGCTACCAAGATTATGCTCGGTCTGCCCGTGGAAACGCCTTCGAAGGACCTCTTCGATCTGGATTACGTGGGCGTCAAGGCTTCCCAGTTCTCCTTCAACCGTCTGCAGAAGGCGGATCCGGTGCTGGGCGTGGACATGGCTTCGACCGGCGAGGTGGGCTGTATCGGCGACGATGCCTCCGTCGCCATCCTTCAGTCCATGCTGGCGGTAGGCTACCGGATTCCGAAAAAGAACATCCTGCTTTCGACCGGAACGCCGGAGCAGAAGGCGGAAATGCTCGGGGCGGCCCGGCTGCTCGTGGAGCACGGCTACAAGCTGTTCGCGACCGGCGGCACCTCCCGCTACCTGACGGAGAACGGCGTGCCGAACACGCGGGTCCACTGGCCTTCGGAGCCGGAAGGGAAGCCGCAGGCCCTGGAACTGATGCACGGACGGCAGATCGACATGGTGGTCAATATCCCCAAGGACCTGTCTCCGAGGGAACTGTCCAACGGCTACCGGATCCGCCGGGCGGCCATCGACCTCAATATTCCTTTGATTACCAATGCCCGGCTGGCCGTCGCCTTCATCACCGCCTTCTGCACGGTGGATATGGACGCGGTGCCGGTCAAGAGTTGGGACGAATTTTAAAAGCGCTGAGCTATGAATACCAAGTACATTTTCATCACCGGAGGCGTGGCTTCCTCGCTGGGAAAGGGAATCATTGCGTCTTCCCTGGCCAAACTGCTCCAGGCCAGGGGGCTGCGGGTCACCATCCAGAAGTTCGACCCGTACATCAATATCGACCCCGGGACGCTCAATCCCTACGAGCACGGGGAGTGCTATGTGACGGAGGACGGTGCAGAAACCGACCTGGACCTCGGGCATTACGAGCGCTTCCTGGGCGTCTATACCTCCAAGGCCAACAATGTCACGACGGGAAAGATCTACCACACCGTCATCACCAAGGAGCGGGAAGGGGCCTATCTGGGCAAAACCGTCCAGATCGTCCCGCACATCACCGATGAAATCAAACGCCGGATGCTGCTGCTCGGCGCCACCGGCGACTACGACGTCATCCTCACGGAAATCGGCGGAACCGTCGGCGATATGGAATCGCAGCCCTTCGTGGAGGCCGTCCGCCAATTGCAGTGGGAACTGCCGGAGGAGGACTGCATGTCGGTGCACCTGACGCTCATCCCTTACCTGAGCGCCGCGAAGGAACTCAAGACCAAACCGACGCAGCACTCCGTGCAGATGCTGCAGCAGAGCGGGGTAACGCCCGATGTCATCGTCTGCCGCACGGAGCATCCGCTTACGGAGGAACTGCGGCGCAAGATCGCGCTATTCTGCAATGTCAAGCCGGGGCACGTCATCCAGAGCATCGATGCCTGGAGCATCTACCAGGTGCCGCTCAATATGCACGAGGAACATCTGGACGAACTGGCGGTGCGCAAACTCGGCATCGAGAACTTCACCCAGCCGGAGCTGGGCCGATGGAAAGAATTCCTGAGCCGTCTCAAGCATCCTTCCGCCGAGGTCAACATCACCCTCGTGGGCAAATATGTGGAATTGCAGGATGCCTACAAGTCCATTCTGGAAGCTTTCGTGCACGCCGGGGCCGCCAATGACTGCAAGGTCAATGTCAAGACCGTCCAGAGCGAAAACGTGAATGCCGCCAATGTGGCGGAGATGCTCGCGGGGGCGGACGGCATCCTCGTCGCTCCCGGATTCGGGGAGAGGGGACTGGAAGGGAAGGTCTGCGCCGTGCGCTATGCCCGGGAAAACGGCATTCCTTTCCTCGGAGTCTGCCTCGGCATGCAGATGTGCGTGGTGGAATTCGCCCGGAACGTGCTGGGCTGGAAGGATGCCGCTTCGACCGAAGCCGTACCGCAGACCACCCATCCGGTCATCTGTATGATGGAGGACCAGAAAACCCTGACCCTCAAGGGCGGGACCATGCGCCTCGGGGCGTACGACTGCCATCTGGAAGAAGGCTCCCTGGCCTGCTCCCTGTACGGCCGTACGGAGATTTCGGAACGTCACCGTCACCGTTATGAGTTCAATTCCGACTATCTTGAGGATTTCGAGAAAAACGGTCTGAAAGCGGTGGGGCGCAACCCCGGGACCGGGCTGGTCGAAGTCGTGGAACTGCCTGAGCATCCGTTCTTTATCGGGGTGCAGTTCCATCCCGAATACAAGAGTACGCCGGAGCGTCCTCACCCCCTCTTTACGGGCTTGGTAAAGGCCGCCCTGACGCATCGGGACTACGGACCTGAAAAAAAGTGAAAAAAATCTTGGATTTTTCCGGAACAATGTTTAGGTTTGCAACATGATCGGTTTGTTCAATCAGCAGCAGAATTGGTCCGGAAGTAATAATAACTCCCGGAATAATGTTGTTGTATCTTGTCATGCCGGCCAGATGAGATAATCCTTATATAAGATAAAGTGTAAAGGACCGGAAAATGAAAATTCCGGTCCTTTTTTTATTTACGGTTTAAATCAACAAAACAATGAAAAGAATCGAAGCGATTATCCGAAAAACTAGGTTTGAGGAAGTCAAAGAAGCTCTTCTGAATTCAGACATCAACTGGTTTGAATACCATGCCGTCCACGGCATCGGGCAGAGCCGTCAGGAGCGGATATATCGCGGCGTCCAGTATTCGACCGACGTCATCGAACGGATTGCCCTGACCATCATCTGCAGGGATATGTTCGTGGAACCGGTCATCGACGTGATTCTTCGGGAAGCCCATACGGGCGAGGTCGGGGACGGACGCATCTTCGTCAGCGACGTGATTGATACCTGGTCCATACGGACAGGGGAGCACGGAGATACCGTGCTGCGGGACAAAAAGTAGTAGTATATTATAAAATTGTTGGTTATGAACGAGTTAGCTTTATCTTTAGACACCGTATGGATGCTGCTGGCAGCCATGCTCGTGTTCTGGATGCAACCGGGCTTCGCCCTCTGCGAGGCCGGATTCACCCGCAGCAAGAATACCGTGAACATCCTGATGAAGAACTTCGTGGACTTCATGCTCGGTTCCCTGCTGTTCTTTTTCTTCGGCTTCGGCTTCATGTTCGGAAGCGACGGCGCCGGTTTTATCGGTGCACCCAACTGGGGCGACCTTTCTTTTTATAAAGGAGATCTGCCGGTCGAAGGTTTCCTGATCTTCGAGACCGTCTTCTGCGCCACTTCGGCGACCATCGTCAGCGGTGCGATGGCAGAGCGGACCAAATTCTCCATGTACCTGGTCTATAGCGCCATCATCTCTTTGATCATCTATCCCGTCGAGGGACACTGGACCTGGGGCGGCGGCTGGCTCGCCGGGCTCGGGTTCCACGACTTCGCCGGCAGCGCCATCGTCCACAGCGTCGGCGGCGTCCTGGCCCTCATCGGGGCGATCGCCCTCGGACCGCGTCGCGGCAAATACGGCAAGGACGGGAAGAGCCGGGCCATCCCCGGACATAACCTGGCCCTGGCCGCGCTCGGCGTGTTCATCCTTTGGCTCGGCTGGTTCGGCTTCAACCCCGGCAGCCAGCTGGCGGCGAGCGGTGCGGTCAACCGTACGGCCATCTCGCACGTGTTCCTGACGACCAACCTTTCCGCGGTGGCCGGCGGCGTGGCGACGATGTTCCTGACCTGGATGAAATACGGCAAACCTTCGCTTTCGCTGACGCTCAACGGCATTCTGGCCGGACTGGTCGGCATCACGGCGGGTTGCGATGTCGTTTCGCCGGTCGGCTCGGTCGTCATCGGCCTGCTCTGCGGCATCGTGCTGGTGTTCGCGATTGAATTCGTCGACCACAAACTGCACATCGACGATCCTGTCGGCGCATTCTCCGTACACGGCGTCTGCGGCATCCTCGGCACGGTGCTGACCGGGCTGCTGGCCCTGGACGGCGGTGCGCTCTATGGCGGTGGCTGGCAACTCTTCGGCGTGCAATGCCTCGGCATCCTCGTCATCGACCTTTGGGCCGCCATCTGCGGATTCCTGCTGTTCTTCGGCATCAAGAAACTGCACGGCCTGCGCGTGGAAGCCCGCGTGGAAGAGGAAGGGCTGGATATTTACGAACACGGCGAAAGCTGCTACAACTAGACAAGACCATGTGCGGAATAGCGTGTATATTCAATGTCCGTGAGCAGGGTCAGGCGTGGCGCGCCAAGGCCCTGGAGATGGGTCGCCGGCTCAGGCACAGGGGACCCGACTGGAGCGGTATCTGGTGCGGCGGAAGCGCGGTACTGGCTCACGAACGGCTGAGCATCGTCGATCCGAAGTCCGGCGGCCAGCCCCTTCTCTCTCCGGACGGAAAACTGGTGCTGGCGGTCAACGGCGAGATTTACAACCATCAGGAGATCCGCCGCCGCTATGAGGGAAAGTATGACTTCCAGACGAAGAGCGACTGTGAGGTAATCCTTGCCCTGTATCGCGACAAGGGCCCCGATTTCCTGGAGGAATTGAACGGCATCTTCGCCTTCGCGCTCTACGATGCGGAGAAGGATGCGTTCCTCCTGGCCCGCGATCCTATCGGCGTCATCCCGCTCTATATCGGCTACGACGGGGACGGGAAAGTCTATGCGGCATCGGAACTCAAAGCCCTTGAGGGGATGTGCGAGCGCTATGAACCTTTCCTGCCCGGGCACCGTTACTGGAGCCCGGAGCCGGGGATGAAGCGCTGGTACAGCCGCGACTGGATGGAATACGATGCGGTGAAGGACAACGGCGCCGATCCTGCGGAACTGCGCGCTGCCCTGGAAGCCGCCGTCAAGCGCCAACTGATGTCGGACGTGCCCTACGGCGTGCTGCTTTCCGGCGGTCTGGATTCTTCCGTCATTTCGGCCATTGCCGAGCGCTACAGCGCGATGCGCATCGAGGATGATTCGAAGACCCGCGCCTGGTGGCCTCGGCTCCATTCCTTTGCCGTCGGCCTGAAGGGAGCGCCGGACCTGGACAAGGCGCGCCTGGTGGCGGAGCACATCGGCACGGTCCATCACGAAATCCACTACACCGTACAGGAGGGGCTGGATGCCCTGCGCGATGTGATTTACCATACGGAAACCTACGACGTGACGACCGTGCGGGCTTCTACCCCGATGTATCTGCTGGCCCGCGTCATCAAGTCCATGGGCATCAAGATGGTGCTCTCCGGCGAGGGTGCCGATGAGATTTTCGGCGGCTACCTGTATTTCCACAAGGCTCCCGATGCACGGGCCTTCCACGAGGAGACCGTGCGCAAGATTTCCCGGCTCCACCTTTATGACTGCCTCAGGGCGAACAAGAGCCTGGCGGCCTGGGGCGTGGAGGGGCGCGTGCCTTTCCTGGACAAGGAATTCCTGGATGTCGCGATGCGCATCAACCCTTCGGCAAAACTCTGCCCCGGCTCCGTCATCGAGAAGAAAATCGTGCGGGAAGCCTGCGCAGACCTGATTCCTTCGGAAGTGGCCTGGCGCCAGAAAGAGCAGTTCAGCGACGGTGTCGGCTATTCCTGGATAGACAGCCTGAAGCAGATGACGGCCGCGGCGGTCAGCGACGACCAGATGGCGCACGCCGCCGAGCGTTTCCCCATCCATACGCCGAAGAACAAGGAGGAATACTACTACCGGAGCATCTTCTCCGAACTCTTCCCGAGCAATTCTGCCGCCCTCTCCGTCCCCAGCGAGGCCAGCGTGGCCTGTTCCACCGCGGTCGTCCTGGAGTGGGACGCGGCCTTCAAAAATATCAACGAACCCAGCGGCAGGGCCGTCAAAGGGGTTCACGAAAAAGCATATTAACCAATAAATCCATAGTGTTATGAGTAAACTGAGATTCGATGTTGTCCAAGACGCCTTCAAGAAGAGGGCCCTGGATGTGAAAGCCCCCGCTGCGCGGCCGTCCGCCTATTTCGGAGAACTGGTGTTCAACCGGGCCAAAATGCGCAAGTACCTTGATGTCAAGGTGTATGACGCACTGATTGACTGTATTGACAATGGCCGTCCGCTCGACCTTTCCACCGCCGACAAAGTTGCGGAAGGAATGAAGGAATGGGCGCTCGAGCACGGCGTAACGCATATCACCCACTGGTTCCAGCCGCTGACGGAAGTAACGGCCGAGAAGCACGATTCCCTGATGGAATACGACCGCAAGGGCGGTATGATCGAGTCTTTCAACGGCAAGTCGCTGATCCAGCAGGAGCCGGATGCGTCCTCCTTCCCCAGCGGCGGTATCCGTGCCACCTTCGAGGCGCGCGGCTACACGGCCTGGGATCCTACCTCTCCCGTATTCATCCAGGACGATACCCTCTGCATCCCCACCGTCTTCATTTCCTATACCGGTGAGGCCCTTGACTATAAGACTCCGCTCAAGAAGGCCCTGAAGGCCGTTTCCGATGCGGCGCTGCCCATCTGCAAACTCTTCGATCCCGCCGTCACCAAGGTGCATTCCTACCTGGGATGGGAGCAGGAGTATTTCCTGGTGGACGAGGACCTCTACGCGGCCCGTCCGGACCTGATCATGACCGGACGTACCCTGATGGGGCACGCCTCCTCCAAGAACCAGCAGTTGGATGACCATTATTTCGCCGCCATCCCGCCGCGCGTGCCCGCTTTCATGCGCGCCCTGGAGATTACCGGACATCGTCTGGGAATTCCGATCAAGACCCGCCACAAC